>CEAB01057390.1_pt1 | contig 107102 bp, 99 predicted proteins | sample 557651 | NCBI WGS metagenome assembly CEAB01 (sample SAMEA3182046, study PRJEB8094) | gut metagenome | biome: human; feature: gut; material: Stool; isolation source: human stools | place: Canada | collected 2011-11-15 | reverse complement strand
TCCATCTGAGCTGCACCAGTGATCATGTTCTTTACGTAGTCAGCATGTCCAGGACAGTCAACGTGTGCGTAATGTCTCTTCTCTGTCTCATACTCAACGTGAGCTGTAGAAATTGTGATACCACGCTCTCTCTCTTCTGGAGCCTTATCAATGTTCTCGAAATCTGTTGCTTCGTTACCAGCAACACGAGCTGCTAATACCTTTGTAATAGCTGCTGTTAAAGTTGTTTTACCATGATCTACGTGACCGATGGTACCAATATTACAATGTGGTTTTGTTCTTTCAAATTTAGCCTTTGCCATTTTGAAATGTCCTCCTTCATTTTATGCCCGGTTTTGGGCTTGTTTTTATGGTTTTAGGTTGTCAAACCGACTAACTCGATTATAGCGAATAATCAGCTATATTTCAAGCTTTTTCTATTATTTTGCCTTATTAGACAGAAGCTTCTCCTGTACGTTCTTTGGAACTGGCTCATACTTCTCGAAGAACATAGAGTAGTTACCACGACCCTGTGTCTTAGAACGTAAGTCTGTTGAGTATCCGAACATCTCAGCAAGTGGTACATAAGCGTGTACAATCTTACCGCCGCCCAGATCATCCATACCTTCGATACGTCCACGACGGGAGTTAACGTCACCGATAACATCTCCCATGTACTCTTCCGGCATAGTAATCTCAACTTTCATGATAGGCTCAAGTAATACTGGAGCTGCCTTAGCCATAGCTTCCTTGAAACACATAGATCCGGCAATATGGAATGCCATCTCGGAAGAATCGACTTCATGGTAAGATCCGTCATATACGGTAGCATGGATACCTACAACAGGGAATCCGCCAAGGGAACCAGCCTTTGTAGCTTCCTCAATACCTTCACCGATTGCTGGGATGTATTCCTTCGGAATAGCACCACCGACAACCTCGGAATCGAACTTGAACAGTTCTTCTCCGTTGGCATCCATCGGCTCGAAACGTACCTTACAATGTCCGTACTGTCCACGACCACCGGACTGCTTAGCGTACTTGTATTCCTGATCAACAGCCTTTGTAAATGTCTCTTTGTATGCTACCTGAGGAGCACCTACGTTTGCTTCTACCTTGAACTCACGAAGCAGACGGTCAACGATGATCTCCAGATGTAACTCACCCATTCCGGCAATGATTGTCTGACCAGTTTCCTGATCTGTATGTGCACGGAATGTAGGATCTTCTTCAGCAAGTTTTGCTAATGCTTCACCTAACTTGCCCTGTCCAGCTTTTGTTTTAGGCTCAATTGCGAGCTCGATAACTGGCTCTGGGAATTCCATAGACTCAAGGATAACCGGATGCTGCTCATCACAGATGGTATCACCGGTAGTAGTGAACTTAAATCCAACTGCTGCTGCGATATCACCAGAGTAAACAATGTCTAACTCCTGTCTCTTGTTTGCATGCATCTGAAGAATACGTCCAACACGTTCCTTCTTATCCTTTGTTGCATTTAACACGTAAGAACCAGACTTACATGTTCCGGAATAAACACGGAAGTAAGCAAGTTTTCCTACGAATGGATCTGCCATAATCTTGAATGCAAGAGCTGCGAAAGGCTCATCATCAGATGAATGTCTCTCGATCTCGTTGCCATCCAGGTCAACACCCTTGATTGCAGGAATATCTGTTGGAGCTGGCATATATTCGATAATAGCATCCAGTAACTTCTGAACACCCTTGTTTCTGTATGCAGAACCACAGCAAACAGGCACTGCCGTACACTCACATGTTCCTTTACGAAGAACCTTCTTCATATCATCAACGGATGGCTCTTCGCCCTCAAGGTACTGCATCATTAAATCGTCATCTAACTCACAGATCTTCTCAATGAGTTCTGTACGATACTCTGCTGCCTGATCAGCCATATCTCCAAGATCATCTGTAACAGTGATGTTATCACCCTTCTCATCGTTGTAGATATATGCTTTCATCTCGAACAGATCAATGATTCCCTTGAAATCATCTTCTTTACCGATTGGTAACTGAAGAACGATTGCGTTCTTTCCTAATCTCTCACGGATCTGATCTACAGCACCGTAAAAGTTTGCACCTAAGATATCCATCTTATTGATGAATGCCATACGAGGTACATTGTAGGTATCAGCCTGACGCCATACATTCTCTGACTGAGGCTCAACACCACCCTTTGCACAGAAGACACCAACGGCGCCGTCCAATACACGGAGTGAACGCTCAACCTCTACTGTAAAGTCTACGTGTCCAGGAGTATCGATGATGTTAATACGATGCTCAAGAGCGCCCTTTTTCGGCTTTGTGAACTCTTCTTCTGTCCAGTGACATGTTGTAGCGGCTGAAGTAATTGTGATACCTCTTTCCTGCTCCTGCTCCATCCAGTCCATGGTAGCAGTACCTTCATGAGTATCACCGATTTTATAGTTAACACCAGTATAATACAGAATACGCTCTGTTAATGTTGTCTTACCAGCATCGATATGAGCCATAATTCCGATATTTCTGGTTCTCTCAAGTGGATATTCTCTTCCAGCCAAGGTTTTTTCCTCCTATTAGATTTCCAATTAGAATCTGTAATGTGCGAAGGCCTTGTTTGCCTCTGCCATCTTGTGCATATCTTCTTTTCTCTTAACTGCTGCACCAGTATTGTTTGCAGCATCCATGATCTCGTTTGCCAGTCTCTCTTCCTGAGTCTTCTCACCTCTAGCACGTGAGAAAGTTGTTAACCAACGAAGAGCTAATGCCTGACGACGATCTGGGCGAACCTCGATAGGTACCTGATAGGTAGCTCCACCGATACGTCTTGCCTTAACTTCAAGAGCTGGCATAACGTTGTTCATAGCCTCCTCGAATACCTCGATTGCTGGCTTTCCTGTCTTCTCTTCTACTTTAGTAAAAGCGCCGTATACGATCTTCTGTGCAACACCTTTCTTACCATCTAACATAATGTTGTTGATAAGCTTGGTAACCACTTTGTTGTTGTATAACGGATCTGCTAATACGTCTCTTTTCTGAGTATGTCCTTTACGTGGCACGTTACTTCCCTCCTTAATCATTTTTAATTAATTCAACGGTACTCACATGTGTCTCTCTAATGTGTTCGTGCGGGCTATATAATGAGTAGGTTATATCCGGTAGCGGATACAACAATAATCCCAACACTAAACCTATTTAGCTCTGTTTGTGACCCATTGTCTGCCAAATAATCTGTTTATTATTTAGCTGCCTTTGGTTTCTTAGCGCCGTACTTAGAACGGGCCTGCTTTCTGTTCGCAACACCAGCGGTATCTAATGTACCACGGATGATATGGTAACGTGTACCAGGTAAATCCTTAACACGACCACCACGGATCAGAACAACACTATGCTCCTGTAAGTTGTGTCCTTCACCTGGGATATAAGATGTTACTTCGATTCCGTTGGAAAGACGAACTCTGGCAATCTTACGAAGAGCTGAGTTAGGCTTCTTAGGAGTTGCTGTCTTAACAGCAGTACAAACACCTCTCTTCTGTGGAGAAGAAGTATTGATTGGCTTCTTCTGCAGAGAGTTAAAGCTTCTCTGAAGTGCAGGTGCTGTAGACTTCTTTACAGTAGTCTGACGTCCTTTTCTTACTAACTGGTTAAATGTTGGCATTATTTTCACCTCCTGTATTATTCTTCAAGCATGCATCATACCACAATGCACGCTAAAATATTATATAAATTTCTGTTGTGCTTGTCAACCCACTTTTAAAAAATACATGAAAAAGAGGGAGATTTGCTCTCCCCCTTTTGTATCTTCACAGATTCTATTATCTGTGCTGTAATTTATTCTTCCGATGAATCCTCATCAGTTCCGGAAACGGCTGACAGATCTGTTCCATCCGGAACGGTTACTGTCGGGATCATTTCCTCTTCTTCATCCATAGTGAAATCTTCCAGATCGTCAAATGAGAACTCTTCTTCTTCGTTCACATCACTGTCCAGTTTGATATTGCGGTATCTCTTCATACCGGTACCTGCCGGAATCAGCTTACCGATGATAACGTTCTCTTTCATACCGATCAATGGATCAATCTTGCCCTTGATTGCTGCTTCCGTAAGAACCTTCGTGGTCTCCTGGAAGGATGCAGCTGACAGGAATGAATTTGTTGCAAGGGATGCTTTTGTGATACCAAGTAATACCTGGGAACCAACTGCCTGTTCCTTGCCTTCTTCCTCAAGCTTTTCGTTCAGTTCAAGGAAATCAAGAGAATCTACCATGCTGCCCGGAAGAAGATCGGAATCTCCATTCTCTTCTACGCGGATCTTCTGTAACATCTGTCGAACGATAACCTCAATATGCTTATCGTTGATTTCTACACCCTGCAGACGATATACACGCTGTACTTCACGAAGCATGTAATCCTGTACGGCACGCACACCTTTGATTTTTAAGATATCATGTGGATTTACAGAACCTTCGGTCAGTTCATCACCGGCTTCAAGTACGGCACCATCCATGATCTTAATACGTGATCCATAAGGAATCAGGTAAGTCTTTGTATCTCCGGATTCCGGATCTGTAACGATGACTTCACGCTTCTTCTTGGTATCCTTAATGGTAGCAACGCCGCCGAACTCTGTAATAATTGCAAGTCCCTTTGGCTTACGTGCCTCGAAAATTTCCTCTACACGAGGAAGACCCTGTGTAATATCGTTACCGGCTACACCACCGGTATGGAATGTTCTCATGGTAAGCTGTGTACCAGGCTCACCGATGGACTGTGCGGCGATAATACCAATTGCTTCACCAACCTGTACCGCCTGACCGGTTGCCATGTTGGCACCGTAACATTTCGCACAGACTCCCATGTGGGAACGGCAGGTAAGAATCGTACGGATCTTCACACTGGTGATCGGATTTCCTTTCTCATCAACCCCCTTATTCACAACATCCGCTGCACGGCGAGGTGTAATCATATGGTTTGCTTTAACAATAACGTTTCCGTCTTTGTCACAGATTGTCTCACAGGAGAAACGTCCGGTAATACGTTCTTCCAGACTTTCGATTTCCTCCTTACCTTCCATAAATGCCTTAACGATCATTCCCGGAATCTCACGGTTTGTTCCTGCACAACAGTCAGACTCACGAACGATCATATGCTGGGATACATCAACCAGACGTCTGGTCAGGTATCCGGAATCGGCCGTACGAAGTGCGGTATCGGACAGACCTTTACGTGCTCCATGCGCTGACATGAAGTACTCCAGTACGTCCAGACCTTCACGGAAGTTTGACTTGATTGGCAGCTCGATGGTTCTACCGGTTGTATCGGCCATCAATCCACGCATACCGGCCAGCTGCTTGATCTGTTTATCAGAACCACGGGCTCCGGAATCGGCCATCATGAAGATGTTGTTGTACTTGTCAAGTCCGGTAAGAAGTGCTGTTGTCAGCTCATCATCCGTCTCTTTCCAGGTCTCTACAACTTCCTTATAACGCTCTTCTTCTGTGATAAGACCACGCTTATACTGACGTGTGATCCGGTCTACCGTATTCTGTGCCTGCTCGATCATCTGTGGCTTCTGTGGTGGCACTGTCATATCGGAAATTGATACGGTCATGGCAGCTCTTGTGGAATATCCATAACCCATTGCCTTGACATCATCCAGTACTTCGGCAGTCTTTGTCGCACCATGAATATTAATAACCTTCTCCAGAATCTGTTTGATCTGTTTCTTTCCAACATGGAAATCAATTTCCAGCTTCAAAGCATTCTCCGGGGTACTGCGGTCTACAAATCCCAGATCCTGCGGAATGATCTCATTGAAAATCAGAAGACCAAGTGTTGTCTTGATAAATCCGGATACTTCTGTTCCGTCAGCCATAGTCGCCTTACGGTATACATAAATATTCTGATGAAGTGTAATCTCTCCATTCTCATACGCAAGCAATGCCTGATTCATGCTTCCGTAATGATATCCGAACAGATCCATTGGCTTACATAATACCCGACGGTTATTGTCTGTTGTATCCTCAAACCAGATCAGATCATACAATCCGATCTCACTCTTTCCTGTCTTCGGGTCCGGTGTGGTTGCTTTCTTTAATTCCTCAATATCGTTATACACTTTATCAGAAACAGCAACTGCATCTTTTTTATCCTTATAATCTGCCAGTTTGTGCATAGTCAGATAGTATACTCCGAGGACCATATCCTGGGAAGGAACGGCTACCGGACCACCATCAGACGGCTTCAGCAGGTTGTTTGGTGATAACAGCATAAAACGGCATTCTGCCTGAGCTTCTACGGACAGAGGAAGATGCACAGCCATCTGGTCACCGTCGAAATCGGCGTTGAACGCGGTACATACCAGCGGATGAAGCTTAATTGCCTTACCTTCTACAAGGATTGGCTCGAACGCCTGAATACCAAGTCTGTGCAGTGTAGGGGCACGGTTTAACATAACCGGATGCTCTTTGATTACCTCTTCAAGCACATCCCATACCTCCGGCTGAAGTCTTTCTACCATTTTCTTGGCGCTCTTGATATTATGAGCAATTCCTTTAGCTGCCAGTTCTTTCATAACAAACGGCTTAAACAGCTCGATTGCCATCTCTTTTGGCAGACCACACTGATAGATCTTAAGTTTTGGCTCTACACAGATAACGGAACGTCCGGAGTAGTCAACTCGCTTTCCTAACAGGTTCTGACGGAAACGTCCGCCCTTACCCTTTAACATATCAGACAGAGACTTCAGTGCTCTGTTTCCAGGACCGGTAACCGGACGTCCACGACGGCCATTATCGATCAGGGCATCAACCGCTTCCTGTAACATGCGTTTCTCATTGCGCACGATAATATCCGGTGCACCGAGATCAAGCAGTCTTCTCAGACGATTGTTACGGTTAATAATTCTACGATACAGATCATTCAGATCAGATGTTGCAAAACGACCACCATCCAGCTGAACCATCGGACGTAAATCCGGCGGAATAACCGGGATAACCGTCATGATCATCCACTCCGGCTTATTTCCGGACTCACGGAATGCTTCTACAACTTCCAGACGCTTGATAATACGTGCACGCTTCTGTCCCGTTGCATTCTCTAACTCTGCTTTCAGCTCTGCAGAATCTTTTTCCAAATCAATCGCAGCAAGCAGTTCATGGATGGCTTCTGCTCCCATGCCCACACGGAATGCACTTCCGTACTGCTCTCTTGCTTCCTGATATTCTGCCTCAGAAAGTACCTGCTTGTATGCAAGAGAAGTATCTCCTGCATCAAGCACAATATAAGAAGCGAAATAAAGCACACGCTCAAGTACACGCGGAGATAAATCAAGGATCAGACCCATACGGGATGGAATTCCCTTGAAATACCAGATATGGGAAACCGGAGCTGCCAGCTCAATATGTCCCATACGCTCTCTACGAACACTGGATTTTGTAATTTCTACACCACAGCGGTCGCAGACAACACCTTTATAACGAATCTTTTTATATTTACCACAATGACATTCCCAGTCTTTCTGCGGTCCAAAAATTTTCTCACAGAAAAGACCATCCTTCTCAGGCTTTAAGGTTCTGTAATTGATTGTCTCCGGCTTTTTTACTTCGCCATGAGACCACTCACGGATCTTCTCAGGTGATGCTAATCCAATCTGGATCGCATCAAACTGCATTGCCTGATTCATGTCCTTTTTATTTGTTTCTGGCATTTATGACACTCCTTCCCAATTACTCTTCATCATCAAGAACTTCTTCTGCGTCATCAAAGAGATCATCAGCATCGCCGAAATCTTCATCATCGTTATCATTTTCCGGTTCTACATTGACAAGCTCTTCATTCTCGGAATCGAACTCCTGCTTGGTAAATCCGTGTTTTTCAAACGACTCACTGTCTTCAAATGCATAATCTCTGTCATCTCTGTCATTTCCAATGATGGCATTGATATCGGTATTTCCGTACTCACTGGTTTCAATGAGTTCTACTTCATTTCTGTCTTCGTCAAGCACTTTGACATCCAGACCAAGAGACTGTAACTCTTTCAAAAGTACCTTGAAAGATTCCGGAACACCCGGCTCAGGGATATTCTCGCCTTTGATAATAGCCTCGTATGTCTTTACTCGTCCTACGACATCATCGGACTTAACAGTCAGGATCTCCTGCAGAGTATATGCAGCACCATAAGCTTCCAGTGCCCATACCTCCATCTCTCCGAATCGCTGACCACCGAACTGTGCTTTACCACCCAGCGGCTGCTGTGTAACTAAGGAGTAAGGACCTGTAGAACGTGCATGGATCTTATCATCAACCAGATGATGCAGTTTCAGATAATGCATGTGTCCGATTGTGACTTTTCCGTCGAAGTATTCTCCGGTACGTCCGTCACGCAGCTGAACCTTTCCGTCACGGGAAATCGGAACACCCTTCCACAGACTTCTGTGTGCACGATTCTCTGAAAGATAATCCATAACGTCCTCTCTCAGAGTATCTTTATACTTATCGTAGAAGTTTTCTTCTCCGTCCTCTGCTTCCTCTGCATCAAACGGCATGTTTACATAGTCATTTGCAAGTTCCAGTGTATCCTGGATATCAATCTCTTTTGCGCCATCGAATACCGGAGTCTCGATATTAAAACCAAGTGCCTTCGCAGCAAGGCTTAAGTGAATCTCCAGCACCTGTCCGATGTTCATTCGGGAAGGCACACCCAGAGGATTTAATACAATGTCAAGTGGACGGCCATTTGGAAGATATGGCATATCTTCTACAGGTAATACACGGGAAACGACACCCTTGTTACCATGACGTCCGGCCATCTTATCACCAACAGAAATCTTACGTTTCTGGGCAATGTAAATACGAACAGACTCATTTACACCAGGAGATAACTCATCGCCATCTTCTCTGGTAAATACTTTGGCATCTACAACAATACCATATGCACCGTGCGGCACTTTCAGGGAAGTGTCACGAACCTCACGCGCTTTTTCACCGAAGATTGCGCGAAGCAGTCTCTCTTCTGCGGTAAGCTCTGTCTCTCCCTTTGGTGTAACCTTTCCTACCAGAATGTCTCCGGCACGGACTTCGGCACCGACACGGATGATTCCGCGCTCGTCAAGATCCTTTAATGCATCATCACCGACACCCGGTACATCTCTTGTAATCTCTTCCGGTCCGAGCTTTGTATCACGAGACTCTACTTCGTATTCCTCAATATGGACAGAAGTATATACATCATACTCTACCAGACGCTCACTCAAAAGAACGGCATCCTCGTAGTTATAACCTTCCCATGTCATGAAGCCGATCAGCGGGTTCTTTCCAAGTGCCAGCTCACCATTGGATGTAGATGGTCCATCAGCGATCACCTCACCCTTTGCTACTTTCTGTCCCTTGAACACGATTGGTCTCTGGTTGTAGCAGTTGGACTGGTTGCTTCGTGCAAACTTTGTCAGAATATATTCTCTGCGATTTCCGTCCTCCTCACGTACTACGATACGATTAGACTCAGAACTCTCCACGATACCTGCTTCTTTTGCAAGTACACAGACACCGGAATCGACCGCTGTCTTTGTCTCCATACCGGTTCCTACTACAGGTGCCTCGGTGGTAAGAAGCGGCACTGCCTGACGCTGCATGTTAGATCCCATCAGTGCTCGGTTTGCATCATCGTTCTGCAGGAACGGAATCAGTGCTGTAGCAACGGAGAACACCATCTTTGGAGATACGTCCATGTAATCGAATGCAGTCTTATCGTACTCCTGCGTTTCTTCACGGTAACGACCGGATACGGAATTACGAACAAAATGTCCATCCTCATCCAGTTTTTCGTTTGCCTGCGCTACATGGTAATTATCTTCCTCATCCGCAGTCATGTATACAACTTCGTCTGTAACACGAGGATTGTCTTTATCTGATTTATCAATCTTACGGTACGGAGCCTCAACAAATCCGTACTCGTTAATTCTTGCGTAGCATGCCAGAGAGTTGATCAGACCGATGTTTGGTCCTTCAGGCGTCTCAATCGGGCACATACGTCCATAATGGGAATAATGGACATCTCGTACTTCGAATCCGGCACGGTCTCTGGACAAACCGCCAGGTCCCAATGCAGAAAGACGTCTCTTATGTGTCAGCTCACCCAGTGGGTTGTTCTGATCCATAAACTGTGACAGCTGGGAAGATCCGAAGAACTCTTTTACCGCAGCCGTAACCGGTTTGATGTTGATCAGACTCTGTGGGGAAATTCCCTCAAGATCCTGAGTTGTCATGCGCTCACGAACCACTCTTTCCAGACGGGAAAGACCGATACGATACTGGTTCTGTAACAATTCACCGACAGCACGGATACGACGGTTTCCTAAGTGGTCAATATCGTCATCTGTTCCGATGCCCCACTCCAGATGCATATTATAGTTGATGGATGCGAAGATATCCTCTTTTGTAATATGCTTTGGAATCAGGTCTGCAATATCTCTCTTAATTGCAGCGATACGCTCTTCCAATGTCTCGTTTTCTTCCATAATCTGCTGCAGAGTCGGATAATATACCAGTTCTGTAACACCAATAGCCTTCGGGTCCTCAATTTCAGGAATCCAGCTTCTGATATCTACCATCATAGAAGAAAGAACTTTTACGTTACGTGTCTCTGTCTGAATCCAGAGCGCCGGAACTGCAGCATTCTGAATCTGATCTGCCAGATCACGGTCAACAGTTGTGCCTGCCTCTGCAATTACTTCTCCGGTAGAAGGATCCAGTACATCCTCTGCCAGAACCTGTCCGTTGATACGGTTCTTTAAAGCAAGCTTCTTATTAAATTTGTAACGTCCTACTTTTGCCAGGTCATATCTTCTCGGATCGAAGAACATGGCAGTGATCAGACTCTCCGCACTTTCTACGGAAAGCGGCTCACCCGGACGGATCTTTTTATATAACTCTAATAAACCAGCCTCAAAACTTCCCTGTGGCTCACGCTCTGTGATCGCCGGGTCCTTCTGCAGGGATGCCAGAATCTTTGGCTCCTCGCCAAACATGTCAATGATCTGCTGGTTGGTACCTACACCAAGTGCACGAAGCAATACGGTAATCGGCACTTTACGGGTTCTATCTACTCTTACACTGAAAACGTCATTGGAGTCAGTCTCATACTCGAGCCATGCACCACGGTTCGGGATAACAGTACATGAATAAAGAGTTTTACCCACTTTATCATGAGCAATTCCGTAATAGATACCAGGGGAACGAACCAACTGGCTGACGATTACACGTTCTGCACCGTTGATAACGAACGTACCTGTCTCTGTCATAAGAGGAAGATCACCCATGAAAATTTCATGTTCGTTAATCTCATCTGTCTCTTTGTTATGAAGTCTAACCTTGACTTTCAAAGGTGCTGCATATGTCGCATCTCTCTCTTTGCATTCCGGGATTGTATATTTCACATCGTCTTCGCACAGTGTAAAATCGACGAAATCCAAGCTCAGATGACCACTGTAATCCGTGATCGGGGAGATATCTGCAAATGCTTCTTTTAAACCTTCATCCAGGAACCACTGATAAGAATTCTTCTGGACTTCGATCAGGTTTGGCATCTGCAAAACCTCTTTCTGTCTTGAGTAACTCATACGCAAGCCTTTTCCAGCCTTGACTGGACGTATTCTGTTTTTCTCCATTGACGTTTCACCTCTCGTTTTTATTTCAATCTAGTTTTTCCTAAAAAAGAGCATGGAAATGCCTAGTGCACCACAATAGTGCAACTTATACTATACAACAAAATCAAGGGAAATGCAAGAATTATTTTTGAGAACTTTTTCAGATAGAAAGAGGGGATACAGCTAAATAAAATAACCCAACAGAAATGCAAGCATCTCTGCCGGGTTATTATTGGTTTCTCGTCGCTTACGCACAGACTACTTTAATGTAACCTTTGCTCCTTCAGCCTCAAGTTTAGCCTTAGCGTCTTCAGCAGATGCCTTGTCAGCCTGCTCCTTGATTACCTTAGGTGCGCCATCAACAGCGTCCTTAGCTTCCTTCAGTCCAAGACCTGTGATCTCACGAACAACCTTGATAACCTTAACCTTGTTCGGTCCAACTTCTGTTAACTCTACGTCGAACTCAGTCTTCTCTTCAGCTGCTGCTGCGTCTCCGCCTGCTGCTGCTACTACAACGCCTGCTGCTGCAGATACGCCGAACTCTTCTTCACATGCCTTTACAAGGTCATTTAACTCTAATACGCTTAACTCTTTGATAGCATCGATAAACTCTGCTGTTGTTAACTTTGCCATGATTATTTCCTCCGTTATAATTTTATTTTTAATAATTATTCTGCTGCTGGTGCTTCCTCAGCCGGTGCTGCGTCTGCTGCTGCATCTGCTGCGCCACCCTTCTCTGCGATCTGATTAAGAACGCGAGCAAGATTTGTGATAGGTGACTGTAAGCTTCCAAGTAATTTGGAAAGAAGTACTTCTCTGCTTGGTACACTTGCGATCTGCTTCATTCCCTCTGCGTCATAGTATGTTCCTTCTACAACGCCGGCCTTGATCTCAAGGCTTGGAGCCTTCTTTGCGAACTCTGCCAGAACTCTGGCTGGAGCTGTAGCATCTTCTGTAGATACTGCAAATGCGTTAGGTCCTTCCAGGACATCCTTTAAGCTCTCGAACTCTGTTCCCTCGATTGCGCGGTTTACTAAAGTATTTTTGTATACTTTGTAAGTTACGCCAGCTTCTCTTAAATTTTTACGAAGCTGTGTATCCTCAGCAACTGTAAGTCCACGGTAGTCAACTACTACAAGTGACTGTGCGTCCTTAATTGTTTCAGAAATCTCCTGAACGATCGGCTGCTTTAATTCTACCTTTGCCACGATCCATTTACCTCCTTATTTTATTTCTTGCATATAGCGTGAGGTATAATAAAAACCCTCCGCCTTACAGCAGAGGGGTATCATTCTTTATGACGATTATCATCAAAAATTCCCTCGGTAGGTGGATTTCCCTTTACGCTGTCGCAATATGCGATAGCACCTTACTGTCTTCGGCAATATGCTTTGTTATTATAATATGTTCTTATGCGGATGTCAAGTATTTTCCGCATTTTGCTTGTGTAAGTCTGATCATACATTTCATCAGGAACCGTTTCCGGTTCCCGACTTCTGATTTTTCTATTACTGAGCAATCTTTACAACGTTAAGCTTTACGCCAGGTCCCATTGTAGAAGTTAATACAGCACTCTTAATGTACTGACCCTTTAAGCTTGAAGGCTTAGCCTTGTTGATTGCGCCCATAAGAGACTGGAAGTTGTCGTTCAACTGCTCACTTGTAAATGAAGCTTTTCCAACTGGCACGTGGATAATATTTGTCTTGTCCAAACGATACTCAATCTTACCGGCTTTGATGTCATTAACAGCTTTGGTAACATCCATGGTAACTGTACCAGCTTTTGGGTTTGGCATTAAGCCCTTCGGTCCAAGGACACGTCCCAGACGTCCTACAACACCCATCATATCCGGTGTAGCAACTACAACATCGAAGTCTAACCATCCCTCGTTCTGGATCTTCGGAATTAATTCCTCTCCTCCAACGAAGTCAGCTCCTGCTGCCTGTGCCTCGTCTACCTTGGTTCCCTTTGCGAAAACCAATACCTTAACGGTCTTACCTGTTCCGTGTGGCAGTACAACCGCACCACGGATCTGCTGCTCTGCGTGACGTCCATCACAGCCCGTTCTAAGATGAAGTTCGATTGTCTCATCAAATTTCGCTGTGGCATTCTTCTTTACGAGGTCGATTGCTTCAGCAACATCGTACTGAGCACTTCTATCGTATGCCTTTACAGCGTCCTGATATTTCTTTCCTCTTTTCATGAAATATAAACCTCCTGGTGGTAATATCGGGTGGGAAATCAATTACCCTCCCACATTTCTTCTTAAACTTAGATTAGTCTACTACTTCAACACCCATAGATCTTGCTGTACCAGCGATCATGCTCATGGCAGCTTCGATATTTGCAGCGTTTAAGTCAGGCATCTTCAGCTCAGCGATTTCCTGAACCTGTGCCTTTGTAATCTTTGCAACCTTTGTCTTGTTTGGTTCACCGGAACCAGACTTGATCTTGCAGGCTTTCTTGATCAGTACTGGTGCAGGAGGAGTTTTAGTAATAAAGCTAAAGCTTCTGTCTGCATATACTGTAATAACTACAGGGATAATTAAGTCGCCCTGATCGGCTGTCTTTGCATTAAACTGCTTTGTAAACTCAACGATGTTTACACCGTGCTGTCCAAGTGCCGGTCCGACTGGAGGAGCAGGTGTTGCCTTTCCAGCAGGAATCTGCAGCTTAATGTATCCTTCAACTTTCTTTGCCATTGGAATTGCCTCCTTAATTCATCTTCTTTACATCTGCGAAACTTACTTCTACCGGTGTTTCGCGACCGAACAGATCCACATTGATCGTAACCGTCTGTTTGTTATGGTTCATCGCTGTAATCACACCGCAGGTATCTTTCCAGACACCGCCGATAACAACGATCATGTCGCCTTCCGCGAAATCCACCACAACGTTTTCAGCTTTGATTCCGAGCGGTCTCATTTCAGCATCTGTGAGTGGCACCGGTTTGCTTCCCGGTCCAACGAACCCTGTCACACCGCGGGTATTGCGGACAACATACCATGTATCGTCATTCATAATCATATGAATCAGCACATAGCCCGGGAACATTTTCTTGGAAACCTGTTTTTTCACTCCGTTTTTAACTTCCGTCACTTCCTCAAGAGGAACACGGACCTCCAAAATCTGGTCTTCCAGATGTCTGTTCTCAATTGTCTTGTCAATATTCGCTTTGACTTTGTTCTCATAACCTGAATAGGTATGAACTACATACCAGTTCGCCTCTGCCATAAATCACTATGCCTCCGTTAAAATTTCAAACCAACAAGGAAATTCACACCGTGCTGAATTGCCCAATCCAGCAGTGCAATAATAAGACCGACTACAACGGATGTAACAATCACTGCAATGGTCTGTCTGACAACTGATTTCTGTTCCGGCCAGATGATCTTTTTGAACTCTGCCTTTACACCGTCAAACCAGCTTGTCTTTGGAGCCTTTTCAACGTTTTCTGTCTGTCCCATTTCATAACTCCTTTGCTCTGTACGGACTATTTGGTTTCCTTATGAACTGTATGAGTCTTGCAGAATCTACAGTACTTCTTGGTTTCCATTCTGTCCGGATGAGTCTTCTTGTCCTTTGTCATGTTGTAATTACGACGCTGACATTCTGTGCAGGCTAATGTAATCTTTGTACGCACAACTTCCACCTCCGTTATTAATTTTCGTGTTTTGTCCCGCCTAAAAAAAGGCATAAAAAAAAGACCTACTTCCAAGCTTTCATACTATATCATGATTTTCCATGTCCGTCAACATCTTTTACAATGGTTTTTATGGTTTTTTGCAGCTTTTACGCCAAATTGTGAATTTTTAGTAAAATTTTACCATATACAAGGGTATGGAAAATGCGGTATGATGCCGATATACTATTCAAGTAGAATCTTTTTGGGTGCAAAGGATATGCACCTCACAGGAGAACAGGTCTGTTACTGTCCTGCTCTCAATCCTCAATTCACGGAAGAAAGGAGGGGAATCTCAATGGCAAAGATTGATAATGCCTACGCTTATTATATCTCGACGTATGCCCAGAAAACGGTTTCACGTTATGATTCACACAAGAAAAGTGAACTGCGCAAAGTTTATAATAAAATTGTCAAAATAAATAAAGATTCGCCTCTTTATAAAATTCCGAATCTCACCGATGCGAAAAAATATGCCATAGACATCAAGGAAAACGCGCGCTCCATTCAGAACGTTGTGGCATCTCTTTCCGACCAGTACGGTTCATTTGAGGATTCTTTTAAGAAGAAAGTTGCCATGTCTTCCGATGACGAAAAAGTCAGTGTGACCTATATCGGCGACGGAAGTGAAGAAAGTAAAACCAATAACTTTGACATTGAAGTGCAGCGGCTTGCCACACCCCAGATCAATCAGGGACGTTTTTTAAAAGACAATACACTGTCGATGCGTCCCGGCGCATATTCTTTTGATCTGAATACGTCTGGTGCTGCATATGAATTTCAATATAATATCAATTCCGACGAAACCAATCTGGATGTGCTGGACAAGCTGGCCAGGCTTGTCAACTCCTCTAGTCTCGGAATTACCGCCGAAATACTGTCCGATGGAAACGGTTCGAGTGCGCTGAAACTGACTTCCATACAGACCGGTCTGGCAGATAACGAAACCGAACTTTTTTCCATTGCACCGGATGCCAGCACAGGTTCCACGGAAATCATGGATCAGCTGGGAATTGACCGCATCACTTCCCCTGCACAGAGTTCCGCCTTTACACTGAATGGCACAAGCCACTCTTCCCTGACCAACACATTTTCCATCAATCAGGTATTTGAACTGACCTTACATCAGCCAACCGATAGTGAGAAAGTAAACATTGGATTTAAAACAGATGCGGATGCAATTGCGGACAATATCCAGTCTCTGGTGGATGCCTATAATTCCATACTTTCCACCGCAGCCGTGTATGCAGACACCAATGCCAGTGCCGGAAACAAACTTCAGACAGAGATTCTTTCCATATCCGGTTCAAGCCGGAGTTCTTTACAGGACATCGGTCTGGTCACAAACGAGAACGGCTCCATCTCTATTGATAAAGAAGCGCTCCGTGAAGCAGTTGTTCCGGAACGTGATCAGAATACATTTGAAACTTTATCCCAATTTCGGGATTCCATCGGAAAAGAAGCGGAAAATATCTCCATCAATCCGATGAACTATGTCAACAAGATAGTCGTGGCCTATAAAAATCCCGGTCACAACTTTGCAACCCCATACATCACATCCATCTATTCCGGAATGATGCTGGACAAATATGTATAACAAAAAGAGCATTCCAGCTGTAACCATACAGCGAATGCTCTTTTTTGTATCTTTCTAGAAGCCTATCCCAGTTCTTTTTCGCACATTTCCAGTGCAGAAGCGATCACAGCGTCCATATCATAATACTTATACTCTCCGAGTCTTCCCCCGAAAATTACATTTTTTTCCTTTTCCGCAAGTTCTTTATATTTCTGATAAAGAGCTCCGTTCTTTTCATCGTTTACCGGATAGTACGGTTCATCCCCCGGTTTCCACTCCGAACTGTACTCCCTCGAAATTACAGTCTTCGGTAAATCATGTCCCTCATCATCCTTGCCGAATTCAAACCATTTGTGTTCAATGATACGTGTCCACGGCGTCTGGGCATCCGTATAATTGACTGCTGCATTTCCCTGGAAATTCGGAGTATCCAGAAGTTCTGTTTCAAATCGCACGGAACGATATTCCAACGCGCCGAGCGAATAATCAAAATACGCATCTATCGCTCCCGTATATACCGTTTTCTCAGCCAGAGCCTTCAGTTCCTCTTTCCGCTCCAGATAATCAATCCCAAGCCGGACTTCGATTCCCTCCAGCAGATGCTCAACCATCTTTGTGTAACCGCTCATCGGAATTCCCTGATACAGCGCATTAAAATAATTATTATCAAACGTCAGGCGCACCGGAAGGCGCTTGATAATAAAAGCAGGCAGATCCGTACACTTACGCCCCCACTGTTTCTGTGTATATCCTTTGATCAGTTTCTCGTAAATATCGGTTCCCACAAGACTGATCGCCTGTTCCTCGAGATTTTTCGGTTCTGTAATGCCTGCGGCTTTTTTCTGCTCCTCAATTTTCGCCGCTGCCTCCTCCGGTGTCACAACACCCCACATCTTATTAAAGGTGTACATATTAAACGGAAGCGAGTATAATTCCCCTTTGTAATTTGCTACCGGTGAATTCGTAAAGCGGTTAAATTCCGCAAATTTTGTAATGTAATCCCACACCTTTTTATTGTTGGTATGGAAAATATGTGCACCATACTTGTGCACATGGATTCCCTCAATGTCCTCCGTATAAACATTTCCGGCAATATTCGAACGTTTATCGACAACCAGAACCCTTTTCCCCCTTGTTGCTGCCTCGTGAGCAAATACGGAGCCATATAATCCCGCTCCTACCACCAGATAATCATACTTCATTTCTTTCTCCTTTGTTTTATTATCAGTTCAATCAGCCATAACAAAATGCAACCACATAAAACACCTATGGTGTTGGTCAGCATATCATCTACTTCACAATACCCGCGTTTCGTCACGTACTGGCTCAGTTCCGTCAGAACCGAACAGACACCTCCGAGTACAACACATTTCCACATCGGCCGCAGCCGGCGAAAACAAAGCGGTGCCAGAATTCCGAAAGGCACTGTCATAAGAATATTTTCAATAAAAAATGCATGGGTAACCACGCTGTATCCCCACGTGGAAAACAGATCCAGATTCATGCACCCGTTTCTGGAACCGGGTTCTCTGGAAAAAAAAGTAATCTGTATCACCACAAGTATATAAATCGCAAAAAGTATACGAAAAAACCGGACGGATGCTTTTTTTCCATCCTTTTTTTCAGAAAGTACAATTGTTACAACCAGCCCAAGTACCACAATAACCAGTGCCCATGGCACATATTGAAGTGGCTGCCGCATATCTGCCAAAATTTGTTTTATAATTTCACACCACATAAATTTTATTATAGCCATGGTTCAAAAAAGATACAAGTATATTTCTTTATTTCTATGTAAAACTGTTGCAGGATAGTGTAATATAAAAGAAAAACCTCGGAAGGACCATCTGTTATTATGATCACAATAAGTTTATGTATGATTGTCAAAAATGAAGAACCGGTTCTGGCAAGATGCCTGGATTCCGTTGCTTCCATGATGGACGAAATCATCATCGTTGATACCGGCTCCACAGATCGCACCAAAGAAATCGCCGCACAATACACCAGCCGGATCTATGATTTTACCTGGTGTGATGATTTCTCCGCCGCAAGAAATTATGCGTTTTCGCTTGCAACCATGGATTACATCTACTGTCCGGATGCGGACGAATACCTTGATCTGGAAAATCAAAGACGTTTTCTCCGGTTAAAAGGTGCTCTTCTTCCGGAAATTGAAATTGTTCAGATGAACTATATCACCCCACCGGATTTCAACACCGTGCAGAACTGTAAAAAAGAGCCACGTCCAAAACTTTTTAAACGCCTGCGCACGTTTTCATGGGTCGATCCGGTTCACGAAACGATCCGCATTGATCCCGTCATCTATGACAGTGATATTGATATTCTGCACCACCCACATACCATGCATGCCAAGCGGGATTTTGCCATGTTTGAAAAAGCATTTCGTGAAAATCATGTCCTCTCGGAGAAAATCACGCGCATGTATGCAAGAGAACTTTATAAATGTGGGGATGAGGAAGATTTTCTACGCGCGGCGGATTATTTTTCGTTACACTATGAAGCACACGCTGATGCAGAATCCGCGTGTATTCTGGCACACGCTGCCCGTATCCAAAATTCTGTGGATGATTTCTTTTCGATCTGTCTGAAAGATATGTGCAGTTCTTCCTGCTCCGAAATCTGTTATGAGATCGGACAATACTACCGGGAACGGCAGAATCCCCAGGAAGCTTCTCTGTGGTTTTACAATGCTGCATTTGAGACACAGCCTGTTCTGGATATTGAAATTTCAGGGAAAAAAGCATTGCTTCAACTGGCGGAATGTTACCGTACGCTGGCAGAAAATGAACTCTGTGATCCATGCTCTGCCGGGGATCTTCTCTCCCGTGCTTCGGAATATGAACAACAGGCACAGGCGTGGGAACTGCCGGAAGAATTATAATTTGCGAAAGAATCATTTATAAAAAAATGCCGGTGCAGCTGCACCGGCAAAAATTTCAAATTACTTTAAAGTAATCCAGTCTTTATCCACCCAGTATCCTCTGGTCTGATTCCAACGCCGATACTGTACCTTATTATTATGAACTCGAAATTTCATCACAATCTCATCCGCATACGGTGCAACGCCTATATCATTCTGAACACTCTGCTCCTGCACATCCTGCTCTACTTCCGCTGCACTCACATTCACGGTAGGGCTCACAACAAATAATGATGCGCAGATCGCTGCCGCAATTAAAAATCTCTTTTTCATATTAGTTTCCTCCTTTTTGAAATTTAAATCCACTTTTTCTCATAAGTTCCATGCTTTCTCGATCTATCAGAATATCCTTATGATTACTATGAAGATAATATTTTCCGTTTTTCTCATGCAGGTATGCATTCCCTTGGTCTATATCCCAAGTACTAGTCTGCACATCATAAATTCCATCTGGAGTTTCATATCTCGGTTGAAGGATAAACGAATAAGAAAGCACCAACAGAGCAACCGCAATCACCGGAACGAGAATTCTTCCAATACGCGAACTGCTTTGCTGTCCCTCCGCAACCAGACGAAATCGTTCGATCAGATGATCCGAATGATCTTCAAACAACGGCATGGCTCCTGCAGGTTTTCGAAATTCTTTTCCCTGCACACTTGCCTTATACTCTTTTAATATCACCGTCAGATAGTTCCCCCGCTCTGCCGATTTGAGTTTCTTTGTAACCGTCTGGTCACAACGGATCTCAATACTCTGATACATATCTCCTTTTAAAATATACACAAACGGGTTCCACCAGAACACGATACACAGAATGTTGATCAGCTGTATCGTCAGTATATCCTTATTATCCAAATGTGTATATTCATGTAGAATAATATAATGCAATTCTTCACGCGAATATTTTTTGTCCGGAATCAATATCCGTTTCTCAAAAATCCCTATACAACACGGTATTTCTACCGCGGCTGTCTGTACGATCTTAATGTTCCGCTTTTCTTTATCCGTACAAATTTCATCTAAAATATTATTTAATTCTGTATCTTCCGTTTTTTCCATCTCTGAAAAATACGACACAACTCTGTGATACTGTATCAGATACCGCGTCAAAAGAACTGCCATGACCACTCCCCATGCCACCACAAATATATGATAGACATAGATTTCGTGCCCTGCCACACAGGTTATTTCACACCCGAATATCTGATACAGGAAATTATACAGGCTGCCTCCGGATACCACTTTCGTCCATGGCAATTCCACCGGGACGGCAAGCCTGATCAGACAAAACAAATATAAAATGATGATTCCTGTCATACTGGATAAATTCAGCAGAACCGATCGTTTTCTGAGAATGTAGCACAGTACAATAAAAATGTTACACCAAACGAACGTCATCCAAACCGAAAATATCGTTATTTGCATTCTTATTCCTCATCATTTTTCAGAGTATCAATAATCTCCTCTAACTTTGCAATAACCTCTGCATTTTTTTCTTTTGCCTGCTTATCTTTTGCTCCGATCAGAGCAGCTGTAATGTTCGCAATAGAACTGCTGTCAATTCCACGCTTAATCAATACAGATGCATAATAATCGTCTTTTGACATAGACGGAGCGAGTTTACGTGCATAAGTCTTGACGGTTTTCTCAAGTCCTACAACTTCCAGATAGCCATCCGTTGTCAGAGACTGAACGGTCTTAAACAATGTAACATTGTTCCATCCGTCTTCTGCCAGACGCTCTGCCATCTCGTTGGCAGTCAGCGGCTCATTGACCTTCCACAGAAAATTCATCAATTCTTCCTGTCTTACTGTTAAATAATCTTTGTTCTTCATGTTTCTTCCTCCGTAGTTTTATAATTTTATATGTAGTAACTATCATTCTCTGACATTACATATATCACCAACTCTGCCTTATGTGTCTTTTCTACACTAGACAGCCTACTTTATCCTATCATATTTGAATCATAATTTCAATTGCTTCTGACAAGAAATATGCCATTTTAGATAAAAAAAGAATAGCCGTTTTCGCAAACAGCTATTCTCTCTTCTCAGAAACATTTATTTTTGATAGGTGTATGTTCCAACCGAATACTTACCGGAAGCATTTCCGGAAATATAATATCCACCATTTTCCTTTATCCCGCTTGTGATATCCACGGTCTGCGCACCGGAACCGTTTGTAAAAATCAGTCCCTTACAATCCGCTGAAATCTGAAGCGTGTATACCGACTGCTGGTACTCATTCTGTCCCACATAAGTCATTTTTTCACCCGGCCACTGCACCTGCTTTCCGTCTCCTCCCCAGGTATATGCATACACATTACTCCAATTATAATTATTGGTAAAATATACGTTGATGCCTGTCTGTGTCTCTCCGCTGCCTCCCTGTGTGTTATACAGATCGGTAGTAAGTGAGAGCCAGTTTCCATCTGAAGTATACCGGTTATAACTCTGGTTCAGTGTAATGGTTTTTTCATTGTAGTATTTTCCACTCGGAAGCATACGCACAATGGTTGCAGATGTAGCGTCTTTCGGAACCTTTGCCGTATATACTGTTTTATTTGTATCCGTAGTAACTGTTGTTGTCATCTTTGAAAATGTGGTATCTTTATCTGTTTTTATTGCTGCTACCGCTGAATCACAGCCAAACCAGGAACAGTTTGTAACATCCAGATAAATATCACGGGTTTCACTGGTCTCTGATCCGCCGGAGCCGCCAGATCCGCCTCCATGCCCATTGTCATCCTTGTAAAATACGGCAATTCCGGTGGAACCCACTTCTCCTGAAATGGTATCCTGTGTAACGGTAAATTTATTTCCCGTAATCTCGTCATAGTAAACTCCCGGAGTTGTTCTGGTATAGCTTCCATCTTTGCGCAGTCCGCCGTTTGCAATCGTAACCTCGCGGTTACCGCCACTTCCAAGAACCACACATGCACCGCTCTCTCTGACTACCGCTGCTGCAGAAAGATCACTCGTTGTTGTATAATAATCTTCCTCATCGATGCATACATTGTGCAGATGATTGACCGCAGCCACCTCTGCGCTCTCAAAATGCGTGCTTCCTTTCTGTCCGACCATAATTTTTTCTTTGTCTGTCTGCGCAGGTCGTGAGAAATACAGTGCCGATGCACCATCGCGGCTTCCTACAATTGCATATGCACGATCGATTTTGTTCTGATCGACATATTTTGTTGATCCGCCATCATTTGCATAAGTGTCATGACTTTCTGCCCAGTAAACAAGGGTATCTTCGCTCAGTCCGGAAACAACCCAGGAACCAAATCCGCTCGGAACACGTCCGCTGTTAAATGCGTTGATCACATCGTTTCCATAGTTGCTGTCGGTTACCGACATATAAGAGGTATATTCTTTCATCCAATTGATGTTGCTTGCGGTACGCTGATCCACTTCATTTTCATCAATTGCCCCAACAAGAATTTCTCCATAATTGTACATGCTCTTGTCAATGACCGTACTCCAGAACCCACAGTCTTCCGACGGCAGTGAAATGTGTTTTGCAGCATCCCACCGGATACCGTCCACACCATCGTTCTTCAGCTGCTGCACATAATTCGAAACTTTCTGCTGCACCAGCCAGTTTTCCGAATTCAGATCCGGCATACCGATATCTCCATGCGTGATCTGCCAGCGGTTCTTATAATTAATATTACTGCCTGCATGATGCCAGTACTCAGAACCTTTCAAATCAGAATCAATATTGCTGTGATCTCCTGCCAGATGATTTGCAACCACATCCACAATCACTTTAATTCCGTATTTATCTGCCTCTGTACAAAGTCTCTTCAGATCTGCCTCCGATCCCAGTCCGGAATCTCCCACAGCAAAACAATTCGGCTGGTACAGATAATACCAGATACTGTTTCCCTTCACGGCCAGCTGCGCCGGAGACGTCTGTACGGATGAAAATCCGGCTTTTGCAATATCCGGCAATTCATCGATGATCTGCTGGTATGTCCAGTCAAAACAATGCAAAATCACACCATCCTGCACATTATCTGCAAGATGATATCCGGACTCCGAAGCTGTCGCAACATTCTGCGCATAAGCAGTCTGTGGTACTGCAGCAAAAAATCCCCCGACTGCTACCGATGCAGACAGTACAAGTCCAAGAAGAGCCTGATACAATCTCTTTTTCATAGTTTCCTCCATCTTTTCCATTATATCCTTTTCCCAATTGACAAAAAGTATGGCCATTACTTTTTACAAAATTATTCTAACGAAACAGCCCTCTTTTCGCAATATGAGTTTTCGATAATTTTCGTAAAATGTTTTTGTACAAAATTTCCAAGAAAAGTTGACGGAACGAGTACCTTTTTCCTATTCTGTTATTTTTTATTTTCCTCCCGGATGACCATAATATTGTTCATCCGCAATACGGTATCCTTCTGGGGAAGAATTGACAAATCTTCCCTCAGCACCAGGAAAACAGTTATCTGATTGCCATAACACGTCCCAGGGTTGTAATGGGATAAATCACTACAATCTTTATCTGCATTCCTTCGGTATGGTAAATGTTGCAGCCTTATTAAAATTTTTATAGATTACCGTTGCTTTTGCCTGCGAATAAACAAGTTTCAGATCCTGTCCCAGCTTCTGATACAGCGCCGACATATACCCGTTCATAAACGCTTTCATATCCGCCGTGGTTCTGACTGGACGACAGGTTTTTTTATCGATCCAACAGGTCACTTTGATTGCCGGCAATGTATTGTAATCCACAGCAGCTGCCGCATTGATCTCTTTGCTCATTCCCATCTGGTCCAAAAATTTCACCACATCGGAGCCCTTTACCTGCGCCGAAATCTGAACAGTATTGATCCGGTTGACTTTTATTTTCTTTTTCACAATTTTTGCATCCGAATACATGGAAATATCCATACCTTTGATCTGATTGGTATAGTTTAAAATCCCTGTTTTCTGATATCCGGAACCATTGGAAGAAATGTACTCCCACAGCAATCCATCCGCATCTTTTGTCAGATAGGCAACCGCCTGGTTCTTGGAACTCATTCCTGCAAGTACTGTGGTTGTATCTGTTACGCTTTTTACCTTCAGAGGACTGTTGTATACGCTTTGCTTTACCACCGTCTTATTTTGAATGATCTGCCCTTCCATTGTCATCTTCTGATCGGTTGTCTGCGTAAAATCATATGATTTTAAGTTTCGCACTGCTATATCCATCTTTTCCAAATACTGCTGTGCAGACAGCGTCGCCGCACTTACAGGTGTAACAGCTGTAAATGTGCTGAGTATGACAGACAGTACCAAAATGACCGCAATTTGTTGTTTTTTTAATGCTTTCATCGTTTTCGTTCTCCTTTCTTTATGTGTCGGGCCTGGACGCTGGTTTTATCTCATCCTTTTTTCCTATACCATGCACCTGTCAAAATTAATATTACTGGCCAGTAAAAACTTTGATAATATTTTCATCGCTTTGGCATAAAGATATTGTTTGTTTAATTTTTTCTTGTGATATTCCAGCTCTGTCCCCTTCGTATGTTCTTCCAGTACATGCGTAAAATACCTCTCCCAGCTCAGGTATTTTGTGCTCTCTGTATAGTCACTTGGATTTTTCAGGATACGATAAATCATTGGATCTTTTGAAAACATAACTTTCAGCAACAGCCATTCAAAAGATTCCGGAGCATACAGGTAACAGTTAAAATGATCTTCGATGTACCTGACCGTAGCTCCCATCTCCGGTCCATATGCCGCTCCATCTACAATTATGAGATACGTCTTATTTTCCTCAAAATCAAGTACCTTTTCTGGAATGTTGGATTTTCCATGTGCGCTATGACATTCTGCTGAAACTTTTTCAGCTAAAGCATGAAACATCTCCAACCCTGAATTAGAATCCTCACACAGCACGTAATCCGGCGTAATAAGCCGGGGCGGATAACTTAATGTCGAACTATATACATTCTGAAGTTCATTGACAGTTATCTCATACTCATTATTTAACGTAGCATATTTTCCTGATACATGCATACTATATACTTCTTTAATACTGTATGCCAGCATTGGAAGATATGCGCGTGTAATCAAAACAAAATAATTATCCGCTGAATTCACAATAGACGCAAATTTTTCGCTCCTCATTGAACTGAAATTTTCATCTACAAAAATAATGGATTTCGGATGTCTTTCAATAACATCCTCCCAGTCAAAATCTGTCAATGCATAACAACCACAGTCACAATTCCATGCAATCCCACTGTTTTTCTTCTGGTTCATTTCCTGTATAAGATTATATAAAGTAGTCTTTCCAGTTCCGCTGTCTCCACGTATAATGGTAATATTGCGTGATAATACAAAGTCATATCTGATCGTATTATCTCCAATTTGAACTCTGTGTTTTCCTATCATATGATCTGATCACCTCACAAAATGAATAGAATTACGATACAATTCTTTGGAATCGCGACAAACAGCCCCGGTATTTTGTATCTTAAGTTCAAACGGTTCCGGAAAATCCATAAAATAATTCAAATTGATCAAAGTGTCCTGTTTTTCCGCAATTTTAAGAATCCATTCGGCACAATTTTCACCGCATGCAGTACAATCTATCAACAACTCCGGCTTTTTATAAACAAGGATAAGTGCCTTTACCCCACCAGACAATTTCGATGTCGGAATAATTCCAAGAACAGGACTTTCAATTGCATGGGATGACAATACCTCCGACTTGTCTACCGCCCGGATCATCTCCTTAACAAAAGGGTCCTCAAACCATTTTTGAGAATAGGTATGATTAAAATAGGTGTCTGGGTCATTGATTGCCCCATCAACCTCTCCATAAACGATTGTTAACATAATTATCTCCTGATTTATCCTATACGATTTCACGAATGAAATGTTATTGGTTTTATTGATTAATAAAAATCCGTTATACTTTGCATATAGTATAACGGATTCCTATTAAAAATACAATTTTGTTTTATTTGCCTACTGGTTTTTAAATCGCCCTGTGTGTTAGGATAGTTATCAGTGAAAGAAAATTAATTTTGTGGTAGTATATAGCTATCCAGTTGCTCCAGCAATAAAGATGTTCCGGTATTTTCTCAAATATGCTGCTGGAATTCTATGTATGGACTATGGAGCGTTTACCTCATAACAATTGCCAAAGTACATGAACATGCATTGTATCAAGTACCCATTATATTATTTTCAGATTTATTAAAGAGGTTTCACCTCACCAAATTACAAATCACATTCCAAGTTGTTTTTTTATAATATCTACTACCGTTTCCGATGCATGACCATCATTATAATTTTGTATGTTCGCTCTATATGAATTAACTTCTTTTCTATATTCCTCTTCATCAAAGTTTTCAATTAGCATGTTAAGTTCATCATTTGTTTTTGCCATCGGGAATGGAAGTTTCTCAATATCAATTAGAATTCCTCTATTATTCTTATATTCTTCAAGATCTGGACAATATAAAATCACTTTCTTATTTAACTGCATACCATCAAATGCACAACAAGAGTAATCTGACACAACAATATCGCAAGCTATCATTTGATCGCATATATCACCATATGGTAATCCATCTAAAATGTTACTTGTAAATTTTATAGTTGTTTGCTTATATCGCAAATTCGGATGAAATCTAACAATAACCACCCAATGTCCTCCCCATCGTTTTTCAACCGCTTTACGAAAAGCCTCGTAGTTCATATCGTATACCGTCATCGATAAATCATCTCTAAACGTCGGCGAATATAAAATAATTTTAGTAGTCGAATCCAAATTATAAAATTCGTGTACGCGCTTTCTTGCCGCGTCAACATTCTTAAAATAATTATCTGCAACAGGATTTCCACATTCTAAAATTTTTCCAGAATACCAAAAAGCATCCTTATAATACTGTGTGATCCATGCACTTCCTGAAATAAACAGATCCGCCATCTTAGAATCATTAATAGCAGCCTCAATATATGGTTTTGGCAAAAAATCTTCAGCATCTTTTTCAACTTTCTTTATTCCAACTCCCCCCACACTACTATGCCATGTCTGAATATAATATTGTCCTTTTCTTTTTACTGTCCAAGCATGTTTTCTACAATTATCGACCCACACCTTTGCGGTTGCCAAATGGTATATTGCCAAAATCGAAAAGGCTTTCACAAGTTTTACATTCTCTGGAACATCAAATTTTATATCATCTAAAAGCCATATGTATTCCGTTTCAATCCCCTGCTTTATCATTTCATCAAATATCGCTTTAGGATCATCCCCAAAATTTTTACCATCAAATGAAGAAAACACCACTTTATTAGTTATAGGAAAAATCCGGCACAAATACATAAATCCTCTCGCTATTACTCCTTTTATAGTCAACATTTTTCATCCTCCTGCCACTATCTCTTTAAATGTCTATATCTCTGTTCACAAACCAATTTCCTAATCAACTGTATGTTTTCCTTTCTCGACATTTTCAAAAGAATAGCTATCAAACACACATATACTAATGCTCCACTTATTATCATTACCAATAATGTGCCTATAGATACCGAAAGGTAATTGCCAATTACTTTTACTACACCAAACATAATGAAACCAATGACAATAAACATATAATTATCAAGTAGATAATTCTTTATATCCAAACTTTTTCTTACATAAAAAGATTGAAGAAAAGTCATACAAAATTCAGAAATTACAGTTGCTACTGACGCTCCCATGGCACCCATTTTAGGAATAAGCATATAATTTATACTAAAATTGATTATAGCTCCCACTAACAATGATATTGTGTACTCCTTATCCTTTGAACGAGGAATCAAATATTGTGTTCTTATTACATTTCCAAATACAGAAAATAGAATTGCCGGCGCCATTACAGCGATCAATCTTCCCGATGTGACAAAATCCTCTCCCCAAAATATCACAGAAAACGTCTCCGCAACAGCTGCCATTCCAAACACAAATGCACTCCCCAATAATATTGTATATATCATAGTATTACGTATATATACTTTGCTCTTCTCCTCGTTTCCTGTCGCAATCAAATTAGCAGTTCTTGGAAGCATCACAGTTCCTAATGCAGTAATTACAGCTTTAGGAATCTCGATGATCTTATTAGCATTTTCATAGAATCCAGTCTGACTCATGTTACTCATAAGGCCAATCATATACTTATCCATATTTGCAAAAATACTAATTGCAAGAACAGGAATAAAAAGAACACATATCGGTTTTATATGAGGAATCATATCACATAATCTGACGCGTACAAATCTGATTCTTTTCAAAACCAATGGCCACAAAAAAATTTGTCCAAGGAAACTAGTTCCCGACACAATAAGCGTATATTTCCACAAATCATTAGGTGTTTGAACAAAAATAAAAATAGCTACAAGTCCCATAATCTTAACGAATGAATTTCTGGCAACTGTAATCTTAAATTCTTCCAATCCATAAAAAAACCATGTAATATCAAACGCATTCCCAAGAATATAAAATATTTGAAGTGATGCAATAAGCTTGTATTTATTCGCAAAACAAACCAAATATATGATATAGATAAATATTACCATTGTGGAGGCAAATGCCTGACATGAATATATACTCCAGAATTTCCTTGAAAGTTCATTTTTATCATCTCGAATATAAGCAATTGAACGATTTCCATAATTATTCACTCCAAGTGTAGCAAATATCATAAAATAGAAAACCACAGAATATGTCCAAGTATTTATTCCAATCTTTTCTGCTCCAAGCACTCTTGCTAAATAAGGCGATGTTATCAATGGAACTATAATAGCCAATACCTGATAAAAAATGTTATATATAAAATTTTTCTTTATGCTAGGTTTGCTCATCTAATTTCCATCACTTTCTTATTAAAATAAAATATAATTTCACTCCCACCAATAGACATAATTGTAACTATAACAAACATAAATGGTCGTATAGCCATATAAATATTTTTTGGAGTTAATTGGTTCAATATCACAATAAAGACATAATGAATAATATAAATCCATTGAGATAAATTTCTACCTACAATTGTTAGTTTATTATCTACATCTATCTTTCCCGATATTAAAATAATCAATATTCCCATTAAGATCGATGAAACATATAATTCGTACTCAACACTAAGAGCATAATGTTCCAGAGTAATTATCCCTATTGTAAGTATAATCAATCTAACATTTGTCGCTAAAGAAATCTCTTTCAACTTTTCATTACTTTTCTTCAAAAAGTTTCCTATCATAAAACAAGGAACAATAAGAAAAAATGAATTTCTCCAATATATGGGCTCAATCATCTCTCCTGTAATCTCTGAATATACTTGGATTAAAAATATAATTAACAATGAAATTGTACTCCATACTATAAGTATCCGATCCTTATATATAGGAAAAATACGCGATATGAGTGCCATTATCAAAAAAGCATACAAAAATGCAAACAAATACCAAAGATGCCCTACACCCCAAATTGGAGTGGTCCAATTTAACACAATAATTTTAAATAATATTTCTGGCTTCTGAATCTCACTCAACCAAAAATTCATATTTCCTTGAGCCCAATGAACAAGAATATTTAGAGGTAAATAAATAATAGTCGCGATAACTATTAAATAAAATATTTTCTTGGCGCGCCGCACCAAAACATCATATTCAACGTTTGTATAGTAACCTGTAACCATTATAAAAAAAAGAACCGCACATCGTGCCAAATGCAAAATCCCCCCCGATTTTCGGAATCGGAGCATGAATCGTAATAATAAGAAAGCACGCTATCGCCTTAAAAAATATATCGAATTACTTCGATTATGTTTTTCAACTATATTGCTTTCTCTATCATTATTTTGCGTCAATCAAATATACCTCCTTTATATGTTGATAAAATGTCCCCTGCCCCTGCGTATAGTCCATGTGATGATCTAATTTATGGAATACCGACATTTCACAAATCTGTTTCCACCGCTCTTCATTGTATGTTTTACTAAGTTCGCTCCCTAGAACATGTGGCGATACATTATTAAAAAAAGGAATTTTCTCCCAAAGATCTGCATATTTTCTAGCCGACATTGCAAGAAAAATGTGAAAAAGAAAATAATCGCACAAAATATTGTAATCCTCCCAGTATTTCCACAGTAGTTTTCTCGTCAATAATAAAATTGGATTATTACTTTTTGCTGCTATCAGCCAACTAGAGCATATAGTGGGTGCCAAATTCTTTCCCCCAAGCTTCAAAGACTTATAAACAAACAAATCTGTTTCTGTAATATAGGATGGAATATTATCCGATGTACAAAGTACCGTAGCATCAATCCATATTCCTCCATATCGGCACAAAAGTTCAACTCTTAACAAATCCGAAAAATGAGCCGCTGAAATTTTTCCCGCTTTTCGTTTAGCAATTATCGACTTAGGAAACTTGGCATATTGATAAATATTTTTATCTGTCAAGATAATAATATCTCGATCTGGCATATGCTTTTTAACAGATGAAATAGTGCATTTAACTAGTTCTGGTGCTTGATCATATCCCTGAAACCAACATATCCATACTTTGTTGGATCGTTTTTGTTCTTTCAAATCATCAACCATATCATTCTTAATAATATATCTGTATTTTTTTTCCAGTTTTAAATACGTATTTGCCATATAATTGTCATTTTGTATATCACGATTTCTTACATAAAACACTGGCAAACATCTATGTAATCGTCTTCTTGCTTTAAATACAAAATCTCCATTTTTTAAAGATTCTTTGATTTTATTACCCATGCTTTTCTCGCACATTTTTATCACCTTTGTAAATTCTTTTAAAAAAACTCGCTAGTCTTAAACTAATACGTCCAACATAATTCTGAATTCTTATTGCCATACCAAATTCTTTATCATCATCTGCTATCCTCGAATATTTTCTCATTTCCAATTGAAAACGTCTTTTATCCACTGGCTGCAACACCTGAGAATATTGCCGAACACATTCAACTAACCAGTTGCAATACATCTGACAAGATTTCATATAAAGATGTCTCTCTCTGTGTTCCTTATAAAATGAGATGCGACATTTGTGCATCTCTTCCTTCATTTTAATTTTTTTAATTGACATATCAGACTGAGTAATACTACCTTGCCTTTGTACATAACAATACAATGATGTATGTACTATCGCTACTGATTTTATTTCCCAAAATAATCGGAAATTAAGATACTCATCCTCATATAGTTTCCCTTTGTCAAACAAGTTATTTTCAAAGACTTGAGCTGAATACATTTTATTCCACGCTACAACATACTTGTATCCATATGGTGTTAGTACATAATCTAAAACATCTTTTCCCATCACCAAGGAATTCAACTCAGACAAGTTCTCATTTGTAATCAGATTTCCATCATCATCCACTACATCAAATGAGCAAATTGTAACCTCCGCACCTGTCCGTATGGTTTCTTTTAACAAGATCCAAACGTAATCATCTTTAATATAATCATCCCCATCGACTAAGACAATATAATCCCCTCTTGCAGCTTTTATCCCAACATTTCTTGCATCTGACAAACCACCATTCTCTTTATCTATAATCTTTATTCTTTTATCTTTGTTTGCATATGCTTCGCAAATTTGTCTGCTATTATCTATACTCCCATCATTCACAAGAAGAATTTCTAAATTTTGAAATGATTGCCTTAGTATACTCTCAATGCATCTGCCTATATAATCCTGTACATTGTAAATGGGGACAATAACCGAAACTAAATAATTATTATTCATCCCTCCGACCACCTTCAAACTTTCTTTTTTTTATCATTTCTTTAAGTCCAAAAAAACACCCTATAATCATAGGCGATTGTGTCTTTAAAACAGTAATTGTTAACCTTTGAAATGCATTCTTTCCACCTCGAATTCCATTGCCTCCCTGTCTAATCCAATCGCCATGTTCCTTTAGATAATGCACTATCTCAGAACTTTTTTCTTTTCTGCTCAGTGGGCAATCCTGCTTATAAAGATTATTAAAAACTCCTGCTGACAAACTTAATTTAAAATCATATTTTTCCCTATAATAAGAATTCTCTATGCTAGGGTACTTTAATAATAATTTATCCCATAGCTCAATTTGTCGAACAACATCCTTGGAATAAGAAGGAACATATCTTTTTGAAAGTGACAACGGATTCACATTCTGTATTCTCAAAAAGGCATCTGCAGATTTTCCCATGCTACTTATTTCTAATAAATACGATTGCGTAAAAAACTGATCCTCTCCCAATGTCATTTCTTCATCAAAGCGAATTTTTCTTTCAACTAGGATCTGTCTAACGAACAATTTCCCCCACACACTCTGTGGAAATATATCAGGATATCTGATAGCAATCTCCTCCCTAGAATATGCTGTAAAAGATTTGCTTCTACTGTCATTCCCTTGATATATCGTAGCATTAAATTCTGTATGACTGCATGCAACTAAATCCAATCCATTGTCTTCCGCATATTCATACATTATCTGCAGTGCATCTGGTTCAAGATAATCATCTGAGTCTAAAAAGAATATGTATTTTCCCGTTGCTTCTTCAATTCCTACATTTCTTGCGCACGAAACCCCTTTATTTGTCTGATGAATAATTACTGCATTCTCATTGGCTTCATATTCATCTACAATTTGATTTGTATCATCTGTCGATCCATCGTCTATCAATACAATCTGTACTTCATCTAACGATTGTCGGACAACACTCTCGATGCTCTTCTGTATCGTTTTTTTTGCATTAAAAAAGGGAATCACAACAGAAACTTTATACTTGTTATTTATTATCATAAATATTCTATCCTCAAATCGCTATTTATTCTTTATAACTTCTGATTTGCTACGGATTTTTCCTCTCTCGGTCTGTTCCAAACTACACTTGATATCGCCAAAAAGAAAAAATTCAAATATGCAAATCTTGTGAATGTACAATTCCAAACAACAATAGCTACTAATGCAACACCTGCATACGCAGCAGCAAACAATTGTTCTTGAGTCCGTAACGTTTTTCTTTTAGGAGCAAAATAAAACCAAAAGATGCTAAACAAAAAAAATAAAATAAGTAGCAATCCTATAAAGCCAAACTCCGCGAACGATTTTCCCAACTCATAGATATAATCGGAAGCACTACTACCTAGTCCCATACCAAACAATGACTTGAAAAAATTTTTTCGAAATAAATGTTCATAAACGTAAGGAATTGTATTTGTTCTTCCCGCATAGTCACTACGCCCATCATATCGAAGATAACCTGCTAAACTAAATAGTGCATATACATTTTGCGGCAATATCATTAGCAAGATTCTATATGCAAAATATAACAAAGTTACAATAACTGCCCCTATAGCTATAATACGAATTCTCTCCTTGAAAGAATTTTTTCTTATTGCAATAATACCAATTATTCCTATCACTAATAAAACAAAATAAATTTTAATTTCTGAGACCGCACATATAACACATGACAATCCTAGTATTAAAAAACTTCGCATAGGATGCCAAGTCCCATCCAAATAATACACAAATGCCAGTAAACTAAGCGCAACACAAAAACTTCCTTGAGCGGCATTTGCATAACCCGTAAATCCAAAAATTCCATTTGCGAAATCTACGTTTATACCCATAATAAAGAACTGATACAAAACCAAGAAAAAATTAATTATTTGCGCAATGCACATAATATTTATAATCTTTCGGTAAACTTCATCTGTCAGATTCTCGTGTACCACCCAATACGTTATGCATCCCATAATAATATATCTGAATCTTACAATTATTGAGTATATGTCCCAATTGCTCCACACAACGCTTATTATTACGTATATTACAAAACACCCTAATAACAAATCACTATAATTTTTTCGCCTCAATGCGACCTTATTGACTTTAAATTTCTTTTTTGCCAAAGCCAAAAACAAGTACAATGTGCCTAATACTTCTGGTCCAAAGAGAAGAATGCCTAAATTAGGATTATATGAATAAATGATTTCTTCAAACAAGCACCATGTAATTTGAAATAAAATCAAATAATTAATAGTTTTATTTATTCGAATTACCATATTTTCTTAACAACCTCTTCTCAGCTCATACTTTGAATCCACTACAGCTTCCTCATAAGCCTTCATACCAAAAACTCATTGAAATACAAATACGCATTTTATCCAATCTCATAAACACTGCCAAAGAACTTATTAACGCACAAGTTGTTCTATAATTTCTTTGTCTACTTTTTCAGAAAACTTGCGCGCAAACAATGCTTTATTCTGCAAAAGGATCCCCTTATCCTTTATCTTAAATGTATATGGATTTCCGTTTCTTCCCCTGCTCCAATCAATATAGCGAACATTCGATGGCATACCATCTTGAGCTTTATATATTCGCTCTTCGAAACCACAATTATATACAACAGTCTGCACAAACAACTCATCTGCACAATTAGTATAACTAAACACTTTGGAAATTTTGTCTTTTTCTCTAAGCACAACCTCCACAAGCGAATTTGTTATGCTCACCCAATTAGAACCATATTTAATTTTCCAATCGAGCGTTTTTGTTCTATTAATTCCGACAATAATTTGCAGTACCAAACATAGGCGCTCTAAAAAAGTGAATATTTCATTAACAAATTCAACTTTATATCTTCTTCGATAGTTTTGAAGGAAATGATATAGTTTAGTTCTTCGTTTTATCTCTGGATCACTATGCATCTTTTTGTCATTAATATCAACGAATTCTAAACCTTTATGCTTTTCAAAGAAATCATGTATTTCAGAATTTGACTTAAGCAACAAATCCGCCCCTGAAATAATATGATAATAATCATATCCCTTTTGATGTGCTTTATCCATCAAGTACATTTCAACCTCAACCTGAGAATACCCACCCCAAAAAACTTCATATTCTTGATAAAAAAATAAACCTGAATAAGTCGTTATTCCAATGAAATCATCTATATGAAAATCTTTACTTTTCTTATCTATATGAACATATATATCATTACTTTCGTCATCCAGTTGTTGAATAAGTTTTTTTAACTGCCACCAATTATTATGTGCAATCACTAAAAAAGCATGTCTCATTATAATTCCTTATCATTTTCCATTACATCAGTTCATTAATCAGGCATTCTAGATTTCTGATAAACCTTGCATTATTGCTACCCATTTCATGTCCCATTTTTACAATAATTTGCTCATAATTTGTTATCGTATCCCCCAAATTATTGATATCCTCTACAGGTATAATCGTGCCCATTCTCTCTGCCACATTTCTCGTAAACTCCACCTGATGATCATTTACATGTTCACCAAACTGATGCTGTCTCGGCACTACAATAGGTATCTTTCCTATCTGTAGCGGCATAATAAAACTTGCCGGACCTCCATGCGTAATCACAATACGTGCATCTTCCACATTTTTAATCATCTGATTATATGGAATCAATTTACTCCATTGACAATTTTTCGGTTCATATGTACTAAATCCCGTCTGGATAAAAACATCATCCTGTATTGTTCCGTTTCCTTTTAATTCATCAATTTTTTTCACCAGACGGTTAAAAGGCTGCTCATGCGTCCCCACAGTTACGAAAATCATAATTTCTCCATTCTAAAAAATACTACCAAAATTGACTGCCTTTGGATATACTTTCTTCATTTCTTCCCACTGTACAATAAACTTGTCAACAATCGGATAAACCATCTTTCCTGTCATTGTAGGTTTATCTATACGATCAAACACTTCAATGTAAATCAACTTTGCCCCCATCATCTTACCCAGATAGAAGAACGGCACAGCTACAGCAGCACCGGAAGAAATAATCAAATCCGGTTTTTCTTTTTTCAAAACTCTGATTGCAAGAAACGTATTGCGAATCAAATTTTTGATATTACGATTTGTTGGAAAATAACATGGATACATCTTCTCATCCTTAAGAAGGCTCCTCGCATCTTCTTTATCAAACGTTACCCAGAAACGATTCTTATCCTTCCAAAACGGTTTAAGCATATACAAGTGCGTCAAATGCCCTCCTGAAGAACCCACTAAGCAAATTTTAAAATTTTTTTTGTCTGTCACATGCTTCATCTTAGATAACTCCCGCTCACATCGCACCTTCATGTCTCAGCACGACTCCCACTGTTTTGCACAATATTTTCACATCAAGTTCCAGGCTCCAGTTCGCAATATAACTGCGATCAAGTGCTACCACCTGTTCAAAATCCGTAATCTCACTGCGCCCGCTTACCTGCCACATCCCGGTGATCCCCGGTTTGATTGCCAGGCGGCTTCTGTGGTGCAGCTCATATTTCACCCACTCATCTTCCGTTGGTGGACGTGTACCTACCAGAGACATATCCCCTTTGAGTACATTCCAGAACTGTGGAAACTCATCGATGGACCAGTCACGGATCTTATTTCCAAGCCCCTTTTTTATCGTCCCGTCCGGCAGACGCCTGCTGCCGATGATGCGCGGGTCAAAATCCAGTTTAAACATCATTCCGTCCGATACACGGTTTTCTGCAGCAAGTGCCGCTTTGCGTTCCTCCGCATCCAGATACATACTGCGGAATTTATAGCACGTAAACTTCTTGCCGTTCTTTCCAATCCTGGTCTGTCCGAAGAAGATCGGGCCGGGCGATTCATGATAGATCATCGGTGCAAGGATCAGAAACAGAATTCCAGTGAGGATGCAGCCGACGATGCCTCCGAGAATATCCATCAGCCGTTTGAGAAACAGTTCCCAGGTACTTACGGTACGGATGCTTGTGGTCAGCACCGTGTATCGTCCGAGATTTTCCACAAACTGTTTGTTTGCCGCCAGATCCATCCGGTTGGCAAGTTTCAGATGTACCGTTACTCCCATCTCCGTCAGCTGGTCGATCCATCTGTCTACCCGCGGATCATTTGGCTGCAGATCGATAAATACTTCATCCACCCATGCATGGCACAAGTAATCCATAACAGATTCTCCCTCTGCCACAAATGGGATGTCCCCCAGTTTTTCGGGAAGTGTTTTCTTTTCATTGACATCGATCACAGCGATTCCTCGAATCTGAAACAGTTCATAGCTGTGATGTTGGATATCTTCCCGCACCTGTGGAAGATTGGCCCAGTCGGTCAATATCACGATAGAATTCTTTCTTCCAAGCCGCAGATTCCGCAATACATGCCGTTTCCAGAGAATTCTTGTCCCATAACTGATTATAGCATAAAAGATAGCGGTCAGAAACAGTGTAATACGAGAAAAATCACCCGCATCTTTCACAAAGAACAGATAAAACACGGCAAACAGTATCACCAGGCTGACCTGACGCATGGTTGCCGCCAGTTCTATGAGCAGTCCACGTTTCAGAACGTTCTTACATGTATTTAAAAAGAACATCATGCATACATCAATCAGGATCAACACGATGGCAAGGTTTCCATACACGGAATTGGAATATAAATTCAGATTCCGGTGTCTGACGAGATATGCCAGGAAAAAAGAAACCTGCAGACACAGAATATCCAGTATCACAAAATCAATGTGTTTGATCCAGCTGTTTTTTGCTTTCTGATACATGATGTCTCCTTTCTTTCATTTTTATGATTCTTATTACTTTTGTTCATTCCCAATTTTTTCTATGGGAAAGGGCACAGCAGAATCAACTCTGTGCGCCCTTTTCAAGAACCCGGGATTATTTAGAAACTTTCTTTACGGTTCCTTTGAATCCGGCTTTCTTCAGCTGAGCCTTGAATGCTTTCAGCTGCTTTGCAGACATACCGGAAACTTTGATTGTCATCTTTTTGGTGTCTACACCCTTAAATGCAGTCTTGTCAACCTTTACGGAAGCAGACTTGATGACGATTGTCTTTACAGACTTTGCACCTGTAAATGCCTGAGCGCCAATGGTCTTGATGCTGGCTGGAAGTGTAACAGTTGTAGCTTTTGTAGCATTTGCAAAAGCCTTTGCTCCAATTGCTGTAACCTTGTAAGAGACTCCATCTACAACAACCTTAGAAGCTACTGTAACACTCTTCTTTGTTGTCTTTGGTAAAGCCTTTACGGTTGCTGTACCGTTTGCTGCGGTACTTACCTTTGCGCCATTATCAGCCTTGACGTTTGTCTGTTTTTCCGGAGCTGGAGCTACTGTTGCAGAATCTGTTGCAGCATAAGCAGTACAAACAGATCCAAACATCATAGTAGCAGCGGTAATACCTACCAGCACCTTCTTGATTAATTTGTTCATTGGGATATAATCCTCCTTCCCTGATGATTGATTTATGTGAAAACCCTTTCGGGGAATCACCTACTTCTGCTCTGTGCCATAGCCATAATATCCATGTTTTCCATAGTAGCCATAGCCTTTTCCATAATAACTCTTGCCATAGTAGTTGCCATATTTGTGATAATATCCATTTGCAGCGCCTTTGGCACGGCTGAGTGCAATGCCGACAACCGGACACCCGGCACGCTCCAACTGGCGGATCGAATTACGAACCATTGCCTTTGGCGTTTCTCCTGCGCGGACAACCAGCAGTGCGCCATCACACAGCGAGCCGATCTTCTCCCCATCCGATACCAGATTCAATGGTGGAGCATCAATAAACGTATAACGATAATTTTCATCCAGTTCCTCAAATGTACTTGCCAGTTTCTGTCCTTCGAGAAGCATGGACGGGTTAATAATATTTTCTTTATTCGGAAGGAGATCTCCCGCTCCGATATTGGTACGCAACACATATTTGTCCAACGTATCGTCACTTGCCAGATAATCGGAAGTTCCCAGAATTTTTCCATTGTCTTCCCGGACAATCTGATATTTGTCAACCATAACACTCTTGCGCAGATCCATGTCCACAAGAATGCTCTTGCTGCCGGCTTCTGCCATCTGACGCCACAGCTGCATGGCAATAAAACTTTTTCCCTCATCCGGAGCGCTGGATATCACCATGATTTTTTTCACTTTGCTTCCAAGAAAGCTCACATTGACGCGCAGACGGTTTAGTGCTTCCTCTACCGCATACGGAAGTTTCGGCATATTCTGGACGGTCGCACGGTTTTTCGGTGTAAATTCCATTACTTTTTCTTCCTTCTTTTCTTTTTCTCTTTACTGATCGCTTTTTCTACCTCATCAGAAATTTCTTCGATATCCCCCTCCGGAATAACGGTAAACGGCATGATACCAAATTCTTTTTCGACATCCTCTGCCGTATTTAAGCTGTCGTCCATAAGCATACGTACCACGAAGATCACGGCTACAAGAAGCATTGCAACAACCGCTCCGAGAATAATATTTTTGGCAAGGTTCGGCGAACTCGGTTCATCTGGAACCACTGCATATTCCGCAATGGTCGGCTGTGCATTCTCAGATGCATTCATAACTTTCGGAATATAGGTTACCGCTGTATCTACAAGTTCATTGACCATCGACTGTGCAAGTTTTGGATCATTGTCCTCCACCGACACAGCAAGTAACCGTGAATCTCCAACAACCGAGATGCTTACTTTCTTCAAAAGATCTTCATATTCCATATCCAGATTCAGGTTATCAATCACTTCATTGAACACGGGACGGATTTTGATCAATTCGGTATAGTCCTGGGAAAGGGATGTTCCGATATTGAAATCCGACAGATCAAGCACACTTCCACTGGATGCGGAAATCATATACATTTTTGCAGTTGCCGTATATTTTGGTGTGATCATAAAATGTGTGATGGAGCCTGCAATCACTCCCCCGATCACAAATGCGAGAATCAGCCATACCAGCTTTGCCCGTAGCAGATAAAAAATTTCAAGCAGATCAATTTCGGTTTCTTCGCTGTTCTGCTCTGTCAATTGGTTTTCCTGGTTCATTCGTTACTTTCCTTTCTCTTGCACCAGTGGATACAGTTGTTTCATGGATGTCTCCAGTGAATCTTCATCCATATAAAACTCCCAGTGCTTTTTCCCATCGTGCAGCTTTTCTCCAATTTTGGATGTACCGTCGATTGTGATAATTCCTTTGTCTGTATATCCCTGCATATTCTTTAACAGGGCAGTCAGATCATTCATCTTAATATCTGTCGTCGCATACGGGCGCAGCCGGTCATATAATTTCACGGTCGCATTGACATCCCCCGCATTCTGTTTTTTTATCTTTTTCATGAATGCGTTTAAAAAGATCTGCTGGCGGCGCATACGCTGCGTATTGCGATCGTCATCCATGGCATACCGGGACTGCATGAGCAGTTCTGCCTGCCGGTCTGTCAAGGTAAGCGTTGCACCTTTCTTCATAGCCGGATCCAGCTTGGTCATATCATCTTCCAGTGTAACGGTTACTCCCCCCACCTCATGATTCAGAAGTGGCATTGCATCCATTTTCAATGCATAGTATCCATCAATAGGCAGCCCCCCAAGCATTTTGGATACGGTCTCAACCGTATTGTCACAGCTTGCAGCCTTGTCCTTTCCATACCAGTGTGCCGTACAAAGCTGCATCTGTGCACTGGCATTAGCGCTTCCGTCTTGCAAAAGCATTGGCACTTCCGTGATGGTGTCCCGGTTCAGCTGTAAAATCCCATATGCTTTTTCTTCTTCATCCACGACAACAAGCATCAGTGCATCTGCCATCGAGCCATGATATTCTTCTCCCTCGGCATCTTCGTTTCCGCTTTTGTCCGTTCCGATAAAGAGATACGTCTGAACCGGATGGGCAAATTTCCAGGTCTTTTTATGTAGCTTAATCGAGACGGGTTTTTCCTGAAATTCTTTCCAGACACGCTGCATTTCATTTTCTGTGGCTGCCTGCCGGATACGCACGTCGTGCCGATCCATCCCACGGATGATAAAATATACGGCAATGATTACAAGTACGGCAATGATAATTTCTATAACTGCACGCATGGTCTTCTTTTTCCCGTTCACTGCAGTACCTCCCTGGTCAGACAATCCGTTCTCTGGATGAACGCTTCTCCAAATTTCTTTACAAGCACAATGCGTCCCTCGGCAAGATTTGGATGCCGGGTATCCATGTTGTGACAATCACTGCCAAGAATAATGGTTGTGGCTTCTTTTGCAAGCTGAAACGCTTTATGCCTCTTTTTCCAGTTCAGAAATACGCCTGCATTCATCTGCCTGTATAACGGAAGTTCCATGACGGCATCCCAGATTTCTTTTTTCTTCTGAAATTCGTAATAACGCTCAATATGGGCAAGGACAACTTTCAGTTTCTGGTGCCGTACCAGTTTCTCCACATCTGCATAAATGGCAGAATCCCACTGGGCAAACGGCATTTCCAGAAGAAGTGTCTGTGTTCCTTCCACACAAAGCTTCGGGATCATTCCAGCACTTCCGATTCCCTGAAAGTAATAAACTTCCGCTGCCAGATGCAGCTTCTGATCCAGATTTGTCTCTGCCATTTTCGTTTTCAATTTTTCATAGCTGCACTGTCTGCGCAATAAGAATTCTTCCACAGAATCTTTCTGTGCATAAAAGTGGGGAGTTGCTACGATTTCATCAACCTGCTGCTCCCTCTGCGCTGCTAACATTCTTAGTGACATTTCTACATTCCGGCTTCCGTCATCTATTCCCGGAAGAATATGTGTGTGAAAATCAATCGGCATTTTTTCTCTTTGCTGTTCATAATTATTCTATAATTATATTTGTGACAAAAATATTTTACTCCATATCCTTGTGTTCTCACAGTAGGTTTATCCGCGAAAATTGGCGAATTTTCCCGTTTTTCCGTTTGTAAACGCACAAATATTCACGTCCTAAACGCGCCTATATTTTACGTTTGAAAAGTGTTTATTATTTTTTAATAACTGATACTATCTTTATATAGAAAAATTGGAAGTTTTTGGAAGATACAGAGGATCACAAAATGAATAAGAAACGGGAACCTTATGATAAAATTGCAGTTGGCGAGCGAATCCGGCGCAAACGGATACAGCTTGGCCTATCACAGGATGAACTGGCCGTCCGGATCAACCGTGCAACAAAATACTGTTCGGATATTGAACGCGGGATGTGTGGCATGTCCATTGAAACGATGCTGGCAATTGCCAAAGCATTAGATATGAATTTAGACTATATGATGTTTGGAGAAATTTCTGAAACAGAACGGGAGTGGCAGCAGAAAGATGCTCTGACCCTGATCCATATAATAGAAAAGGCGCCCGCCTCCCAAAGAAATTATGCGATACGCCTTCTCAAACTATTTATTGCTGCAACCGGTACTTCCTCTACATAGACCCGTTCTTCTTCACGACTTCCGGTACCGTCCGGAAAAGTATTTTCACATCCAGTCCCAGACTCCAGTTTAAAATGTAATACCGGTCCAGTTCCACAACTTTTTCAAAATCCGTAATATTACTGCGGCCGCTCACCTGCCACATTCCGGTGATTCCCGGTTTGATGGCCAGACGGCTTCTGTGGTGCAGTTCGTATCTGACCCACTCATCCTCTGTAGGCGGTCTCGTTCCTACCAGAGACATGTCCCCCTTTAAGACATTCCAGAACTGTGGAAACTCATCGAAAGACCAGTCACGGATAAAGTTCCCGATTCCTTTCTTCACCGTTCCATCCGGCAGCTGTCTGCAGCCGATGATACGCGGATCAAAATCCAGCTTAAACATCAGCCCGTCTGTGACTCTGTTTTCTGCTGCAAACTGTGCCTTGCGTTCTTCTGCATCGGTATACATACTCCGGAACTTGTACAGCTTAAACTTCTTTCCGTTTTTCCCCACACGGATCTGGGAAAAGAATACCGGTCCGGGTGACTGAATCTTAATGGCGGGAGCCAGAAACAGAAACAGAATACCGGTGAGCACACATCCCACCAGTCCACCGATAATATCAATCAGACGTTTTACCAATAACTCTCCGGTGGAAATGGTATTGATGCTTGTGGTTAACACGGTGTATCCCCCAAGACGCTCCACAAACTGCCGCTGTGTTCCGACCATCAGTTTATCTGCCAGCTGGATATGCACCGTAATTCCCATCTCGTTTAACTGCCGGATGAGATCATCCAGCTGGGCACTCTGCAATGGCAGATTTACAAATACTTCATCCACCCATTCCCTGCAGAGATATTCCACCACGTAATCACCTGCTGCAACCAGAGGAATCCCTGCAATTTCCGTCGGATGATCCTCTGGCATGTTTCCGATCACAGCCACACCCGATATCTGAAACATCACATAGCGTTTCGCCCGGATATCCTTTTCCACCTGAGACAGCCGGTCAAAGTTTGTGATAACCAGTACAGACTTGTTCTGCTTCAGATGCAGCGTGCGAAGAATATGTTTTTTCCACAGAAGTCTTGTTCCATAGGTAAGCAATCCATAGAATAATGCCATGAGAAAGAACGTGATTCGTGAGAAATCTCCCGCATCTTTTACCGAAAACAGATACAGGACAGCAACCAGTTCCACAATCGCCACATGCTTAATGGTTGCGATAAACTCTACCAGATATCCACGTTTTAATACATTTTTAAGTGTATTCAGGAAAATCAAAAGACAAACATCTATCAGGATCAGAACGATAGACAAATTTGCATATATGTAATTGGTATATAGATTGACAGTTCTATGTCGTAATGTATAGGCTAAAAAAAATGCCACCTGCAGGCAAATCAGATCCAGAATCATAAAATCCAGATGCTTTACCCAATTGTTTTTATTCTTTCGGTACACAATATCTCCTCATTTGTATACAAACTTACTACTAAGATTGTACCAAACTCCGGTGTAAAAGTCCATAAAAGAGGGAGGATATTCCCATGAAATACCCTCCCTCTTATTTCCATTTTCACTTATCGATACTCTGCAAGATTAATACGGATCAGAGCCTTATGCAATGCAAATTCCGCGCGCTTCAGATCCAGATTGTCATTTCTGTTGTGAATCCGCTCCTCTGCTCGCTCTCTTGCGGCTTCCGCACGCTCCAGATCAATCTCTTCCGGCCATTCTGCCAGTTCTGCCAGAAGTGTTACCTTATCTCCCAGAATCTCGGCAAATCCGGCATGCACTGCTGCCACCTGTTCTTCATCCCCATGATGGATCGTGACAAGCCCCGGTTCCAGTACCGTTGTAAGTGGAATGTGATCACGATATACACCGATCTCGCCGGATTCCGTATTAAACTCCAGCAGATCCGCAGTTCCCTTATAAAAAACGCGGTCCGGCGTGATGATTTCTACATCAAATGTCTTTTCCATCTCTGTTTCCTCCAGCCGGCACACACATTACCCTGCATATGCCGCCTTTACCTCATCAATTGTTCCGGCATTCAGGAAATAACTTTCCGGCACGTCATCCAGTTTTCCATCCAGAATTTCACGGAATCCGCGGATGGTCTCTTCCACCGGAACATATTTGCCTTCCAGTCCGGTAAACTGTACTGCCACGGAAAACGGCTGCGACAGGAATCTTTGTACTTTACGTGCCCGGCTGACAACAAGCTTATCATCCTCCGACAATTCATCCATACCGAGAATTGCGATGATATCCTGCAGTTCTTTATATTTCTGCAAAATCTCCTGTACTCCACGCGCAACCTTAAAATGTTCTTCCCCGACAATTCTCGGGTCAAGGATACGCGAAGTAGAAGCCAGCGGGTCCACAGCCGGATATATTCCAAGTTCCACGATGGAACGATCCAGTACCGTTGTGGCATCCAGATGTGCAAACGTTGTGGCCGGTGCCGGGTCTGTCAGATCGTCGGCCGGCACATATACCGCCTGTACGGAAGTGATAGATCCGTTCTTTGTGGATGTAATCCGCTCCTGTAGTGCCCCCATCTCGGTCTGTAAGGTCGGCTGATAACCTACTGCGGACGGCATACGTCCGAGCAGGGCAGACACTTCCGATCCTGCCTGTGTAAAACGGAAAATATTATCAATAAATAACAGAACATCTTTTCCGCCTTTATCACGGAAATATTCTGCCATCGTAAGTCCGGTAAGTGCTACACGCATACGTGCCCCTGGCGGTTCGTTCATCTGTCCGAACACCATGGTTGTCTTATCGATAACTCCCGACTCTTTCATTTCATAATACAGATCGTTTCCCTCACGGGTACGCTCTCCGACTCCGGTAAATACCGAATATCCACCATGCTCTGTAGCAATGTTGTGGATCAGTTCCTGGATCAGCACGGTTTTTCCTACACCGGCTCCTCCAAACAATCCGATTTTTCCACCTTTCTGATACGGGCAGAGCAGATCGACAACTTTAATTCCTGTCTCTAACATTTCCTGGGAAGTTGCCTGTTCCTCAAACGAAGGTGCCTTCCGATGAATCGGCCAGTGCTCCTTGGTCTGCGGAGGTGCAATTTCATCGATTGGCTCTCCCAGCACATTAAACAAACGGCCAAGTGTTTTTTCTCCTACCGGTACCGAAATCGGTCCTCCCGTCGCTATAGCATCCATACCGCGGACAAGTCCGTCCGTCGGTCCGAGTGCAATACAACGCACGGTATCATCCCCCAGATGCTGTGCTACTTCAACGATCAGTTCTCCGCCCTTTTTTAAAGGAATACGGATTGCATCATTGATCTCCGGAAGATGCCCTTCCGGAAATTTGATATCGAGCACGGCACTGATCACCTGCGTGATCTTTCCTATTGCTCCTTTATTTTCCATGTTTCTTCTCCTTTATTACGTCACTCTATCGCATTTGCTCCCGCAATAATTTCCGTCAATTCCTGTGTGATAGATCCCTGTCTTGCACGGTTATATTTCAGGGAAAGATCCTCTATCATCTCTTCCGCATTGCTTGTTGCGGAATCCATGGCCTGCATGCGGGCACCGTTTTCACTTGCCACGGCTTCTACCAGTGCCCCATAAAACAGACTTGTCACATATTTTGGAATAATCTGATTCAGAGCCTCCTGTTCGTTTGGCTCATAATTCATAAGAATTTCTCTGGAAGACTTTTCCTCCGAAGGTTCACTTACTTCCACCGGAAGCATACGGATCAGCTGCGCTTCCTGACTAACGGTATTTTTAAAATGCGTATATGCCAGATAGATCTCTCCTATTTTTCCTTCCGCGAAATCGTCGAGCACTCTCTTACAGAGTGCTGCTGCATCCGGATATGTCGGATTTTCCATAATTTCCGAGGCATCTACCTCGATGTGATATCCTTTTCGCTCCAGTATCTCAATTCCTTTTCTGCCAACTGCATAGATCACGACATCCTCTTTGGCAACATCATCACTTTCTGTGATCAGTTTCACCACATTCGCATTATATCCTCCTGCAAGTCCACGATTCGAAGTCAGTACAACGATCGCTTTCTTTTTGGATTCTCCGCTTCTTAAGTATGGATGATCCATATTGCCGCTGTGTGCTAAAATGGAACTTACCGTCCGGTACATATACTGAAAATAGGGATCTGTCTGTTCTGCCCGCCCTTTGGCTTTCTGGAGTTTTACGGTAGAAACAAGTTTCATGGCTTTGGTAATCTGCTGTGTGCTCTGGATACTTCCTTTTCGTCTTTTTATATCCCTCATAGACGCCATGTGTTATCACCCCCTGTTATCATACCCTCACGCCAGGTATTCTTTTTTCGTTTCCTGAATAGCTGCTATCAGTTTCTGTTCCGTCTCCTCATCGATCACCTGCGTCTCTGTAATCTTTCCGGTAATCTCCGGATATCTGGTATCAATAAGTTCGAGTAACGCATCCTGAAAATGCAGAATTTCCTCTACCGGAATGTCCATAAGATACTTTTTCACTGCCGCATAGATGATAACGATCTGTTTTGCAACCGGCATCGGCTGATACTGCGGCTGTTTTAAGATTTCTTTTAATCGTTCTCCCTGTGCCAGTTTCTCACTCGTGTCTGCATCCAGTTCGGAACCGAACTGTGCAAATGCAGCCAGTTCCCGGTACTGTGCCAGTTCTGTACGGATAGGCGCCGCAATCTTTTTCATCGCCTTGATCTGTGCGGCTCCTCCTACACGGGAAACGGAAAGTCCCGCATTGATTGCCGGGCGGAAACCTGCATTAAACATCTCCGTCTCCAGATAAATCTGCCCATCTGTGATAGAAATCACATTGGTCGGAATATATGCAGATACATCTCCCGCCTGCGTTTCAATGATCGGTAATGCCGTCAGGGAACCTCCTCCCAGTTTGTCCGACAGACGTGCCGCACGCTCAAGCAGACGTGAATGCAGGTAAAAGACATCACCCGGATAAGCCTCACGGCCCGGTGCACGCTTTAACAGCAGCGACAGGGTCCGGTATGCCATGGCATGTTTGCTCAAATCATCGTAGATAACAAGTACATCTTCGCCATTCTCCATCCACTCTTCGCCGATTGCACAGCCGGAATACGGAGCAAGATACTGCAAAGGCGCAAGTTCACTTGCCGTAGCCGCAACAACGGTTGTATAACTGAAAGCTCCATACTCTTCGAGTGTCTGGACAATATTGGCAACGGTAGAAGCTTTCTGGCCGATTGCCACATAAATACACTTTACCCCCTGCCCTTTCTGATTAATAATGGTATCAATTGCAATCGCGGTCTTTCCGGTCTGACGGTCTCCGATGATCAGTTCCCTCTGTCCTCTTCCGATCGGCACCATGGAATCAATGGCTTTGATACCGGTCTGCAGTGGTGTATCCACTCCCTTTCTGGAAATGACACCGGATGCCACACGTTCTACCGGACGGTATTTATCCGTTGTGATCGGTCCCTTTCCGTCAATCGGCTGTCCGAGCGCATTCACAACACGTCCGAGCAGTGCATTTCCTACCGGCACTTCTACCACACGTCCGGTTGTTTTAACCGTATCTCCCTCATTGATATTGTGCTGACTTCCGAGAAGTACCGCACCGACATTATCTTCCTCCAGGTTCAGTACCATACCGTATACCTCTCCCGGAAATTCTAACAATTCTCCCTGCATCGCATTTTCCAGTCCATGGATACGTGCAATGCCGTCCGCCACCTGAATGACGGTTCCCACATCTGCCACTTCCAGCTGGGAAGCATATCTTTTGATCTGCTCCTTAATGACAGAACTGATTTCTTCTGGTTTTAAATTCATGGAGCGCACTCACCTACTTTCAATTGTATACGTTCTAAGTCTCTTGTCAGATGTTCCAGTCTGGTCCGGACACTGCCGTCCACAACACGGTCCCGGATCCGGATGACCATGCCTCCGATCAGTGCGGGATCCGTGGTATAATGTATCTCAAACTGAACGTACTTTGTCGTGTCGAGCAGCTTTTGTTCCACCGCCTGTTTCTGTTGCAGTGTCAGTTCCATCGCCGATGTGACATAGGCAGTACCTATTTTTTTATACTCTTTGACACGGTCAATAAAATAAGTGAATACCTGATCGGTCTCCTTATAATGCCCTTTTTGTACAAGCATCCGAAGCAGTCCCACCAGTTCATCACCGATACGTCCTTTGAAAATATCCTCGATCAGTCTGACTTTTTCTTCTTTTTCGATTTTGGGATGATTCATCAGGCGGGTCAGTTCTGTATTTTCACGCAGAATCTGTGCAACAGCCTGCGCCTCTTCATATAATGGATCCACCATATGTTCTTCAACCGCCAGCGCAAACAAAGCATCCCCATATGTTTTGGATACTAATTTTGCCATGTCGATTCACCCATTTCTTTTAATGTTTCATCCACAAGTGTGCTCTGAATCTCTGCGGTAATGGAAGATGCCACAACTTTCTGTGCCATCAGGGATGCCACAGTGATCATTTCCTGTTTCATATCATTCATGGCATGCTTCTTTTCCAGAAGTGCCTCCTCCTGTGCATGTTTTACAATGCGTGCAGCTTCTTCCTTTGCCTCATTGACAATGCGGTTCTGGTTCTTTAACGCCTTTTGTCTGGCATCTGCCAGAATCGTTTCCGCTTCCTTGTCAATTTCTTTTAACTTTGCCTCATACTCCGCTTTCAGCGCTGCTGCTTTTTCTTTGTCGGCGCTGGCCTCATCCAGTTCCGATGAAATGTGATCCTGACGGTCTTTTAAAAGTTTCCGTGCGGGATTAAACAGCAGATATGACATCAGCATATAAAGGAAAAATACTGCAATTGCCAGCAGGGCAGCATCAAAGAGCAGCTGTGGATTTAAATCAAATAAAAATTCCTGTGCAGCTAACACTCGTTTGCCCCTCCTTTATCCAAGCGGATGTACAAAAAGTAAAAGCAGTGCGACAACAAGACCATACAGACCTGTCGTCTCTGCAACTGCCTGACCTAACAGCATGGTGGACATAATCTGTCCCCTTGCTCCCGGATTACGTCCCACGGCTGCTGCGCCGTGTCCGGCTGCGATACCCTGTCCAATACCAGGTCCGATACCTGCAATAACTGCAAGTCCTGCACCGATAGCCGAACATGCTCTGATTAAATCCTGTCCTGAAATATTCATAGTAAAATCCTCCTTAATTTAAATACTTGTTTTGATACAAGGAGCAAATCGCATGAGAGTTCCGCTTACGCGGAAGCGATTTGCGTAGGAAATGCATTCTAAAAATGCATTTCAATCTTCTCCACACGCCTGTGACACATAAGTCATTGTGAGCATACAGAATACATACGTCTGGATTGCTCCGGAAAACAGATCAAAATATACGTGCAGTGCTGCCGGCCATGCCGTTGCAATTACCCCAAGCAAACCGTATACCAGTGCCATGATTACGGTTCCTGACAACACATTTGCAAACAGACGCAGCGACAATGAGATCGGTATTGCAATCTCACTGATAATGTTGATCGGCGCCCAGAGTGGAAGCCATGGCGGAAGCGGTGAACACATACCTGTCCATATTTCTTTCAGACTCTGGTGTTTTGCCTTGTTGAAACGGATCATAAAAAATGTGATCAGTGCAAGTGCAAGCGTGGTTCCGTAATCTGCCGTCGGCGGGCGCAGGCCAAACAATCCAGATATGTTACTCATCAGTATAAAAATAAAAATCGTGCTGATATAGTTGACGAATCTGGGTGCCCACTTTCCCATGGTGGAATCCACCATTCCGTCTAATTTTTCTACAATCAGCTCGATTATATTCTGAAAAGTATCCGGTTTTTCGGTGGCATGCTTTAACTTGCGATTGGCAATCACAGCAAAAATAACCATTACTGCCATAACAATCAAAATACATGCGTGGCTGTCGGTGATCCAGACTTCCTGACCAAATACTTTTACTTTAAAAATTCCATGAATCATAAAGTCGATGTCCGACGCCAGTAAAATCCCCTCATTCATATAGTCACCTCCTTCCTTTTACTTTCTCCCATAAAGGCTGAAGATATGCTCCAATTTTTAAACCAAGCAGCCCAAGAAAAGCCGCAATCAGGTTTCCCCATTGAAAATACCCAAATAACACGAACAAAATCACCACTACTACATAACGAAGAATTGATTTTGTGACAATTCTTCGCGTCGCATGTGCGGTGTCCCCCATCGTAACAGAATCAAAGATCACAGTTGCAAGATTAATTGCCATCCCCACGGCAACCGCTATGCCAAACCATACCCCGATGGAATATGCAATCCTGTCCTTTACAAACCATACCCCGATCAGTTCTACCATCACCCCATATAATAAAATTGAGACGACCAGCCCCGGTAATGCTTCGTTAATCCTTTTTAACATGGTTTTCTTTCTTTTCCTCCTGCCTGTATAGTTTCCTTACTGTCTTGTAAATATTCGTAAACCCTGCCAAAGCTCCCATAAAGAAAAACGGAATCATTAACCAGTTAATCCCTGTCAGATTTCCCAGCCACACTCCCAGTATACTGCATAAAAAAATCGGCACCAGCATACTGATTCCAAACTGAAAAATGAGTGTTAATGTCTGTATCACGGATCTGTTGTCTTTTTTCATAGCCTTCCTCCGTCCCGATGGATGTATTATACCTCATTATTCGTCGTTTTGTCTATAAAATTCCATAGTTTTTAGAATATTTTATCATTTTCACCAATCATTTTCTTTAGCAGCCAGCTAATCCGATTGACAATCCCAGAGCCTATGGACTATAATAGACGGGATATAAAGCGGAAAGCAAAGTGTGAATATGATGAATACAAAAATAGAACGTGTCAATCCCGAACAGATTGACGAAACAATTATGGAAGAGGCCGGACGTCTGATCGCAGAGGGTGAACTGGTCGCTTTTCCGACAGAAACGGTATACGGTCTTGGCGGAGATGCCCTGCATCCGGAAGCTGCCCGCAAAATCTATGCAGCAAAAGGACGTCCTTCGGACAACCCCCTGATCGTGCACATTGCGGACTTTTCCGATATGGAACGTGTTGCACGTGAAGTTCCGGAGGCTGCCCGCAAACTGGCCGGTGCTTTCTGGCCGGGTCCCCTGACGATGATCGTCTGGAAAAGCGATGCCGTTCCGATGGCAACAACCGGAGGAATGGATACTGTCGCTGTACGGATGCCGAATCACCCGGTTGCACTTGATCTGATACGCAAAAGCGGATGTCTGATCGCTGCGCCAAGTGCCAACACATCCGGTCGTCCGAGTCCGACAGAAGCTTCTCATGTTGCAGAGGATTTATCCGGTCGGATTGCCATGATTTTAGACGGTGGGCCGGTCGGTATCGGCATCGAATCGACCATTATTGATCTGACCGAAACAAAACCTATGGTACTGCGTCCTGGCTATATTACACCGCAGATGCTTTCTGAGGTGCTCGGCGAAGAAGTTATCATAGATCCGGGTATTATTGCCGCAGACGACACGCGCAAACCAAAAGCTCCGGGCATGAAATACAAGCATTATGCCCCAAAAGCCGATATGGTAATCGTAGACGGATCATCGGATGCTGTTGTTTCCAAGATCAATGCACTGGTGCACCAAAAGCAGGAGAACGGACAGAAAGTGGCTGTCATTGCCACGGAAGAATCCGGACCTTCTTATCACGCCGATGTCATTCTTTCCATGGGCAGCCGTTCCAACGAAGACGCCATTGCACAGCATCTGTACAAAATTTTGCGTGAGTGTGATGAATTGCATGTAGATGCCATTTATTCAGAAAGCTTTCAGACCCCTCGCATCGGACAGGCCATTATGAACCGTCTGCTCAAAGCGGCCGGTCATACCGTAATACATTGCGATTAGGAGTAATTATATGGAGTATAACAAACTGATTTTTGTTGCCCAGACAGGAACCTGTCGCGAGGCAATGGCAGCCGGTATCATGGGAGATTTTACCTTGCGTCATCCGCTGGAGATCTTATCCCGTGGACTTGTTGTACAATTTCAGGAACCAATGAATCAAAAAGCCGAAGCTGTCTTAATCAGCAACGGTATCAATATGGAAAATTATGTTTCCCAGCAGCTGACGGAAGAAGATCTGACAGAAGATGCTCTTGTCATTACCATGGAAGAAATTCACCGGGAGCGCATTTTAGAGCAGTTTGAAAATGCTGTTCCGGAAAATATACAGGTTCTTACCAAATATGTCGGGGACGAACTGGAAATATTAGATCCATACGGAGGTGCTTTGCCCGCCTACGGATTATGCTATGAAACCCTGCGCAAATCAATCAAAAAACTTGTGAAAAAACTTAACGAAGAAGAAGGAGAATAAATTTATGGGAAAAGTAGTCGTTATGGATCACCCGCTGATCCAGCACAAGATCGGATTAATGAGAAGAACCGAGACCGGCTCTAAGGATTTCCGTACACTTGCAGGCGAAGTTGCCATGTTTGAGTGTTACGAGGCAACCCGTGATCTGGAGTTACAGGATGTGGAGATCGAAACTCCGATCTGTAAGACAACCGTAAAAGAATTAAAAGGAAAAAAACTGGCAGTAGTACCGATTCTGCGTGCCGGACTTGGCATGGTAGACGGTATGCTGGAAATGATTCCTGCTGCAAAAGTCGGACATATCGGTCTCTACCGTGATCCTGAGACAGCAAAACCAGTGGAATATTACTGCAAACTTCCGGCAGACTGTGCCAACCGCGAAGTATTTGTCGTAGATCCGATGTTGGCTACCGGCGGATCAGCCATCGCAGCAATCCAGATGCTGAAAGACAAGGGTGTAAAAAGCATTCGTTTTATGTGCATCATTGCTGCACCGGAAGGTGTAAAAGCACTTACCGATGCTCACCCGGATGTTGATCTTTACATCGGAGCACTTGATGATCATTTAAATGAACATAAATATATTGTTCCGGGTCTGGGAGATGCCGGTGATCGTATCTTTGGAACCAAATAATCAGATATTACAATATCCAGGGGGCAAAAGTCAGGATTGACTTATTGCCCCTCTCGTTATTTTACAGAAACTGCAAAGGAGGCTAACACATATGAGCACAAAACGACAGGACTACATCAGCTGGGACGAATACTTCATGGGCGTTGCCATGCTCTCCGGTATGCGTTCCAAAGATCCAAACACACAGGTTGGAGCCTGTATTGTCAGTGACAAACACAAAATTCTTTCCATGGGATATAATGGATTTCCAACAGGATGTTCCGATGATGATTTCCCATGGGTACGCGAAGGCGATGACAACAAATACTTTTACTCTACCCACAGTGAATTGAATGCCATTCTCAACTACCGGGGCGGAAGCCTGGAAGGATCCACCATATATGTTACGCTCTTTCCATGCAATGAATGTGCCAAAGCCATTATCCAGTGTGGTATCCGTGAAGTTGTTTACGACAGTGACAAATACGCTTCTACCCCAGGTGTAATCGCATCCAAAAAAATGCTGCGCGCCGCCGGTGTGACACTGCGCCACTATGAACACACGAACCGGGAAGTAAAATTGTCATTGTAAGAGTTGAAAAATAAATAAAAAAGACAGCTACGAACGCTGCCTTTTTAGGAGAAGGTATTTTTACTATGGGGTATAGCAAAAACTATATATAATGTATTGGGGGGTTTTTACAGTGATTATAGTACCATGGATCTACACAGAAGTGTGCACAAACTTCACAAAAGTTTGACATCGTTTTTGTGCACTATGTATACAGTAAAAAGGCTCTGCCGGAAAATTTTTCCCGACAGAGCCTTTTTCTGTCATTTTGACCATCCAGATCTTTTATGCTTCAAATAATGCTTCAAACTCTTCGCGTGTAATCTTTTCTTTCTCCAGAAGAAGTGCTGCACAGCGGTCAAGCACATCCCGATGCTCGGCAATGATTGTTTTTGCCTTCTCATAAGACTCATCAATGATACGCTTTACTTCCACATCAATGGCAGAGGCAATTCCCTCACTGTAGCTGTGTGCATGTGCCAGATCACGTCCGATAAATACTTCATCGTCATCATCTTTGTAGCAGATCAGGCCGATATTTTCGGACATTCCATACCGTGTCACCATATCGCGCGCCATCTTGGTGGCCTGCTTGATATCCTGGGAGGCACCTGTGGTAATATCATCAAATACCAGTTCCTCTGCAACACGTCCTCCGAGATCTACCACGATCTCCTGCAGCATACGTCCCCTGGAGTTAAACATCTCATCCTTCTCCGGAAGCGGCATGGTATAACCCGCAGCCCCGGCACCGGTTGGGATAATGGATACCGTATGCACCGGTCCCACATCCGGCAGAAGATGAAACAGAAGGGCATGTCCGGATTCATGATACGCTGTAATTTTCTTTTCTTTTTCGGAAATCACACGGCTGTGTTTCTCCGCACCGATTCCCACTTTGATGAATGCTTTCTGGATATCTGCCTGCTGAATATATGCCCGGCTTTCTTTTGCTGCAAGAATGGCAGCCTCATTCAGCAGATTCTCCAGATCTGCTCCTGTAAATCCCGCAGTCGTCTGTGCGATCTGTTTTAAATCAACGTCATCTCCCAGCGGCTTGTTCTTTGCATGAACCTGAAGAATTTCTTCACGGCCTGCCACATCCGGTCTTCCGACTACAATCTTTCGGTCAAAACGTCCCGGACGCATGATCGCCGGATCAAGAATATCCACACGGTTGGTTGCTGCCATCACGATAATTCCCTGATTAACACCAAATCCATCCATCTCAACAAGCATCTGGTTTAAGGTCTGTTCGCGCTCATCATGACCGCCTCCCATACCTGTACCACGGCGTCTGGCCACAGCATCAATCTCATCGATAAATACGATACACGGTGCATTTTTCTTGGCATCCTCAAACAGATCACGGACACGCGAAGCTCCGACACCGACAAACATTTCTACGAAATCGGAACCGGAAATACTAAAGAACGGTACTCCGGCCTCGCCTGCAACGGCTTTTGCCAGAAGTGTCTTACCGGTTCCCGGAGGTCCGACTAAGAGCACACCTTTCGGAATACGTGCACCAAGGTTTGTATACTTCTTTGGTGCACGCAGAAAGTCCACCAGTTCCTCAAGGTCTTCTTTTTCTTCTTTCAGACCGGCGACATTCTCAAATGTCATATGGTTATCTTCCTCGGTGGAAAGCTTTGCACGGCTTTTTCCAAAATTCATCATTTTGCCGCCGCTGTTGTTTGCTGCCGCATTGTTGCTCATAATCATAAACAGAATGAAGATGGCACCAAAAATAAGAAGATATGGCAGAAGTGTCATAATCCAGCTCTCTGACGGCACATCATCCACAACAAACTGGGTAAAATCCTTTTCTTTTAATTCTTTCTGGATCTCGTTCACATCTGAGGTATACATCCGTTCCGTAGAACCATCTTTCAGTTTGATATTCAGATAACCGGTCGGTACTTCACGGTTCTGCTCTACCCGGATACTGACAACCTTTTCCTCACGGATGGCTTTCCAGAGATTATTCTGTGTGAAATCACTGGTTGTACTGTTGTTGGTAAATGTATACCACAAAATAATCACAAGCAGGATCAGCATCGCATAGACACCAAATCCTCCAAATCGGGGTCTGTTCTTTGTATTCAATGTACTACTCTCCTTTTTTTAATCCGCATCTTCCACGAATCCAATATACGGAAGATTACGGTATCTCTGATCGTAATCAAGACCAAATCCGACTACGAACTTATCCGGTATCACAAATCCGGTATAATCCACCTGCAGGTTTTCTACCACCCGGCGATCCGGTTTATCCAGCAGCGTACAGATCGTAAGAGTTTTTGGATTACGACTCTCAAACAGCTGCATCAGCCGGCTTAATGTATTTCCGGAATCCACAATATCTTCCACAACGATCACGTTCTCTCCTTCAATCGACTGTTCCAGATCCTTCTTGATATTTACGACACCGGAAGAATGGGTCTGTGCTCCATAACTGGATGCTGATATAAAATCGATCGTCATTGGCAGCGCAATCCGCTTTGCAAGTTCTGTTGTGAAAAAGATAGATCCTTTCAGGATACAGACCAGATAAACCGACTCGCCTTTGAAACGTTCCGTGATCTGTGCACCGATCTCTGCAATCCGCTGATTTAACTGTTCCTCGGTCAGATATACCGATATCTCATGTTTCTTACTGTAATCCATCCTCTTATCCTCCTTCAATGGCTGCTATTACTGGCAGTGATCTCCAGCACCCATCGGGTTGCATCGGAAATCCCTGTGCCATATGCCATACGCCCTCCGACAATCCAGAAGATTTCATCCTCCCCGGCCAGAAGCAGCTGCTCATCTCTATGCGATGCCGGAATCTTTTCATTGACGAAATAATCCTCCAGCTTCTTGTGATGTCCTGCCGCATCCAGCACAAAATAGTCTCCTTTTCGGCGGTTACGTATAGCTAAACTATCTTTTATCTTATCATAATCAAACCATTTCGTATACATTTTTCGTGGAATTTTATCGGTATTCCCATCATACAGAAACTTTTTAAACGAAAATTTCCATTCACCAGCCAGCAGATTTTCCGGCAGCCGGTCCGTATCTATCGGCAGACAGATCTTTTCCGTTTCCTTTCTTTTTCCCATGATTTCGATCACATTGTAAACTCTTGTGGCGGTCAGCCCATAGGGCAGTTTTACATATCTTCCGGTCTGTTTTTCCAGAAGGTCCGCCACTGCCTGCAAATGTGCCGCCGTAATATCTTTGCATGCCCCGGCAGCTTTCCAGACAGCTTTGCGGATCAGCCGCATCCGGACAGCCTGCGAAAGCTCTGCCAGCCCGTCCGTATCCAGTTTCACATTTTTCCTCTCCCCGGAAATAAATTTTTTCTCCAGGGAAACCGTCTCTTCTTCCAGATAATCTCTTACCTGCTGCAGCTGTTCCATCGCCGTCTGCATATGCTGTACCGCCTGCGGATTCATCTGTATCAGTTCCGGAAGCACCCTCTTTCGCATCCGGTTTCTGCTGTAGGACTCGTTGGCATTGGTACTGTCCGTACAATACCCCTGCCCCCGCTCCTCCAGAAATTGTTCGATCTGTTCCCTGCTGCACTGCAAAAAGGGACGGATATAGATTTCCCCGTTTGTTCCTGTCCGCTGTGGACGCATCCCGCACAGTCCATCCAGTCCGCTTCCCCGGATCAGCTGAAACAGCATGGTCTCCGCATTGTCTTCCATATGATGCGCCAGTGCGATCCGGACGTTTCTGTCCTGCCCGGCTGCATCCGCAAACACCTGATATCGCAGAATTCGTGCCGCCTCTTCTTCTCCCAGATGATGTATTTTGGCATAACGTGGAACATCAACATTCCGGATATGACAGACAATCCCCCGTTGTTTACAGAACTGTTCCACAAACACTGCGTCATTTTTACTCTCTTCTCCACGAATGCCATGCTCCACGTGGATAACCTCAAGCGAAAAATTCATTTTCGTGGAAAGTTCATACAGAATCAGGCACAGACAGACAGAGTCCGCACCGCCGGACACTCCAACGAGTACCCTGCCTCCCTCCGGCACCATATTCCACTTTCTCATAAATTTTTCTACCTGTACGATCATTATTTCTCCCAGATTCCGCTTACCACTATTGTCATATCATCCGGTGCATGTCCTCCTGTAAAAAGCATCACATGTTCCATCAGCTTTTCAGCAAAAGTACCTGCGTTCTCTGTTTTTATCTCTTTTATCATTTCCGCGAGCTTTTCTTCCGGATGTTTCACATGTAGATATTCTAACACACCATCCGTAACCATGACAAGAAAATCCCCATGTGTGAGCTTTCTGTGGATGACATCCCCGGTACAGGACGCATCGACTCCCGCCGGAAGTGTGGACGCCCGCAGGCACTCCACCCGGTCTTTATGTTTCAGAAAAGATGCTGCTGCACCGATTTTGGTAATCGTCATCTGCCCACTGTACAGATCCAGATCCATGAAATCCAGTGTAGAGTAAGACTCACGATCTCCCTGCAGAACCATTGCCGAATTCATCATGCGGATAGCTGTCTCCTGAGGAAATCCTGCTTCCATAAATTTCTGCATCAGCTCTACCACCATATCGCTCTCCCGGAATGCAGACGGTCCGCTTCCCATACCATCGGAGACACATACATGATAATGCCCATTTTCCATCGAAAACAGAGAAAAGTTATCTCCACTGACACTCGATCCCTCTTCTTTTTCCGAGGCAACCCCGGATAATGCATAAAAGCAGGTATCTTCATACGCTGTAATCATAACCGGTTCCTGTGTCAGTATGGATCTGGTATCCTCTTTCAGCCGGACCGCCATGCCTGAAGCACGCTCGAGCGCTTTTCGATAATTTTTAACAGGAATTCCGCCTCCCCACTTACTTGCCACCAAAGCGGTCACCATGCGCCGCTTTTCTTTGTCCTCATAAACATGTATCTGTTTTACATCCAGTCCCCGTTCCCTTGTCTCAAACGCAATTTTTGCCAGCAGAACACGCTCTGTCCGATCCATACACCGGATTCCCTGATCCCAGTCCTGCAAAGCATCCGCCATCGCATCCAGCTGATCCGCGATTACCTTGCGGTTCTCCTGCAGGCGGTGATACCATGCCTCATTGAGTTCCATACGGGAAAAAGCCCAGATTGCCTCTTCCACCATCCCGGAATAACGCGGACACTCTTCCATAAAATTCTGACTTAAAATTTCTTCTTTGGTACTGTGTTGTGCAACTGCCTGCAGCATCCGGCGGATTTTTATCCAGAAATCCGGTTTCTGCTGCTCTAAACACACGACACATCCATCGCAGTCCGCACACAGCTTTCCGGTAATCTCCTGGGCAAGAATATCCAGATGGTCCTGCTGTTTTGGCTTTTGCCTGCCGTCCATCGCGGCAAATGCCACGGAAAGCTCGTCAACTGCCTCTGCAAATGCATGAATCCGCCCCTGAGGGTCCATGCCAACCATCGTTTCCACGCCTTCCTCTTCCACCCGGTTCTTATGTCTCTCCCGGAAAATCTGACTGCCCATTCCGATTCCATAATGGAACAATACTGCCAGTGCAAACACGATCACACCTTCGCTGATGCCAAGGATCAATGCCTTTTTCTCCATATTCAGAATCAGAAGTCCCGATGTATTCATCGCGATCGTGGTAATTCCCGCAATCATTCCTGCCGTCCATCCGCTGCAGCGCCTGTTTGCCCATATATAAAACCGGATTGCGATTCCCAGTACAAAAAGAATAAACAAATATTTTACAATCGCAGCCACCGGCATGCACCAGCCCATTCCCACAACCAGTCCTATGTATAGCAGAAAATTTCTCTTTTTATCCAGACAGCATGCCGTGTAAAATGCCGGCACCACCGGATAATATCCCATGATACATAACATACTTGCCGCCAGCCCGAATACTGCATAGATCATTTTTCCGATCAGCGATCCTATCCCCATTGTTTTCCATTGTCCTGTACGCATGATACACCTCCAAAAAATTGTTTTCGAGGGACAAGTATACACAGACAATGACGCATATTCTGTCAGATTTTCTGTGGTTTTCAAAAAAGTTTTCGCTCAAATCTTCCATCAATGCATTAAAGAAAAAGAAGAACCTGTTCAAACAGATTCTTCTTTTCTACTTCTTTTCCTTGAAGATGATTTCATTCTTATAAGTCAGTCCAAGCTTGCTTTTTGCCACATCTTCAATATATTGTGAGGATTTCATATACGTCTCAAGATCATCTATCTCCGTAGATCTCTCGGTTTCTTCCTCATACTGCTGTTGTAATTCTTTTTCTTTTGCCGCATATTCCGCATCTTTTGAACGTATCCTGCAGATCTGAACCGTCATGACAACCAAAAATGCAAGCACAATGATCATGATTCCTGCAGTACCGCTTCCACGGCGACGCTTTTTAGTTTTTCTCATGTTCTTTCTCCGATTCTTCAGGCTTCTTTCTTTTACGAAGCTTATTTAACTTTATTGTAGTCATTTCCCGGAACTTTTTCAACCTCTTTTTCAGATAATGAATCTTTTCCGTCAGATACCGCATAACAAACCGACTGCAGAAACTGTAATAAATCCACGCTCCCAGAAGGCTTCCCAGGAGTACATAGCCCCGGATTTTTCCATTATTTACCTGAGTAAGATGCAGAAAAAAACAAAGCGAAATAACCAGCCAGTATACCAGATCCTCTAAGGAAATCATAAAGATCCCATGCGGAAAAATTCTACGAACTACACGGATTCCGTCATATGCCGCAAATGCTATCATCCCAAACAGAAAAAAATGTACAAAAATCCTGCCCTCTTCCACTTAACCGAACCACTTTCCAAAGACACCCCGGCCAGGTGTTCCGGAATATTGAAGCATATCCACGGTTCCATCAATTTCCACTTCTTTTTTCTGCAGGTCCAGCCGGTTTACGTGAAGTTCTTTTCCCTTAATCGTCAACCGTCCGAGTTCTGTGTCAAGGATAATCTCATTTGCATCAAAATTTACAACATCCGTTACACCGGTAAAACTTCCGCTTTTCCGGTTCTGCAGGATCAGCTTATGCTGCCCTGTGCTGTTTGACTGTCCTCTTTCTTCCATACAAGCGCCCTCCTGTTAAAGAGTATGCGCCACACTTCTAGGATATGTATTCAAACAGATCTTTCGCCTGTTCTTTTTTGGTCGTATCCTGAATATCCGTAACACGCACTTTTACGGATTTCTGTCCAAACAGAATTTCTATTTCGTCTCCGACTTTTACATTGGTGGATGCCTTGGCAGGTTTTCCGTTTACCATAACACGTCCTGCATCACAGGCTTCATTGGCGACCGTTCTTCGCTTGATCAGGCGTGATACTTTTAAAAATTTATCTAATCTCATATTATTTCTCCTTATAACAGAAAAGAGAGCGTCCAATGACGCTCTCCCACATATTCCACCAGAATTAGTTCAGGGAATCCTTTAAAGCCTTACCTGCTTTAAACTTCGGTGCCTTAGAAGCTGGGATTGTGATTTCCTGCTTTGTCTGTGGGTTTCTTCCAACTCTTGCTGCTCTCTCAGAAACCTCGAAAGTACCGAATCCAACTAACTGGATCTTCTCACCCTTCTTCAGCTCCTCAGCAACAACATCTGTGAATGCCTTAACTGCTGCTTCAGCGTCTTTCTTTGAAATCTCTGCCTTCTCAGCTACTGCTGCAACTAACTCTGCTTTGTTCATGTTAAAATTCCTCCTATGGATTCCTATATTATATAATTCGAGTTCCTTCTCTCAAATTACTTACAAATCTATTTATACTTGTTTTCCATCCTTTTGTCAAGGAAAAATGCGATATTTTCGGGCTTTTGGGCACTTAAAAACAACCAAAATTCTGTCCGAAAAACCGTCATTTTGACACAAGCGAACTGGAGGATGTCATACTGGAAATCAGATCCTTGAGTGTATCAAGCTCTTCCTGCCGGTTCTTGTACTCACTCTGACTGCTGCTTTCTGAACTGCTCTGACTGCTCCCCTGTGAGCTGCTCTGGCTGCTGCTTTCTGAGCTGCTCTGACTGCTGCCTGTCTCACTGGAATCTTCATCCGCAAGATTGATAACAATTGTCGATTTCTCCGAGTTGACATATAAGTTCCGCTTCCAGGTATCATAATCCGAAGAATATACCGTAATTGTATGGCTTCCATAGGTTAATTTCACCGGCTTCTCATAGTCCGTTTCTTTTCCGTCAATTGACAGCACCGCATCTTTTGCATCGATGACAAACTGCACCTTTCCGTAAGACGGTCCTTCGCCTTTTAAGGTGTCAAGATCCACATTTGTAGTCTCGCCACGCGTGATCGTCACTTCCGTACTGCCGCCCCATCCGTCATTGGCTACGCGAAGTTCATAGGTTCCTTCCGGCACCTGAATCTCCATATCCGGTGTAATTTCCGCAAAAATCTTTGTGCCCAGCTGCAAAAAACTTTCTTCAAACAGTTTGGTGTTGGACAGTGCAAGCGTTCCCTGTGCGGTTGTCACACGCACCGCAAGAATGTTTTTATCCCTGCCGACAACGCTTAACGTATCCCCATCCGACAAATCCGTCATCTGGATTCTTTTATCTCCGGAAAACACAATCGTGTCATCCGTATAGCGATATTTTCCATCTCCGATCTTTAGCATGTCCAGATCCGGATTTACCGAAAACCGGGTGATATTGTCGTATACCCATGCCTGATCCGAAATCCGGGCTTCCGTGAGGATTCCTTCGCTGTCTACATCCCCGATGGTCACAAGCAGACCGGGTTCAAAACTTGTCACAGGTGTCCGGTTTCCGTATTTGTCATAAAAACGGGTGCCTGTTCCGTAATAATACCGGTATTCCATTCCATCCGCATACCGGTACAGCTGGAGACTTTCCTGAATCTGATCGACTGCGGTCAGCAGAAACTCTTCGGACTTTTCCGTTTCCGTGGAATTCTCCTGTGTTTCCTGTGTATTCCGGTCTGCGATGGAATGATGAAAATAGGTAACTCCGTCATCTGTCGTCTCCTCCTGCTGTCCACATGCCACAAGCAGACTCAGCCAAAAAAGCAGACTCAAATATGTAATTGTTTTTTTAATTCTGTCTCTTCTCATATCCTTAGTATAGCTCATTCTTCACAGAAAAGAAAACAAATTTTCCAGAAAATGTTCCCTTGCCGGCTCCGCTGCAATCAGCCGGTTTAATTTTTCAATATCTCTGCCGGATACCCATGCTTTATGCGAGTTACTGTAGTGATTGGATACTTTCCAGAATTTCTCTGGAAACAGAAGCAGCACATGCAGCAGCTGTTTTTCTTCCTTGCACAATTTTCTCTGCTTTTCATAGGCTTCCAGAATATGTTTTCCCATGTCCGTACTCCAACTGTTTTTTTCCAGAATCTTACGCAGATAGTTTGCCAGATCCACCATCTGTTCTCCGTAAAACAGATTTTCATAATTTACGAGCCGGACCCCCTGTGCTGTACGAAGCATATTATGCTGGTTACAATCCCCGTGACAAAACCCCCTGGTTCTCCCCTGGTCTTTTCGCTCCTGCAGCATCCCGACCGCTTCTTTCGCCTGTGCGATATAATGCGTATACTGTTCCCAGAATGACCGCTCAAACTCGTTTCGGGTTTTTCTTGACTGCACAAAATTTTTTACCAGGATCAGTTCCCGGTAATGCCGGTAATAGAGCACTGCCGGTTCATTCTTTGTATTTTTCATAAAATCCGGAATTTCCGTAATACAGGATGAAACACAGCAATGAAACCCTGCCAGCGCCTGGGCACCGGCAGCTACATCTTTCTCCCGACCTGTCTGGCATTCATTTCCCTCTACCAGATCTTTCAGCCAGAAACGCATGCCACTTTCATCCGTTACCACACACTGCCCGTCTTTTGTCAGACTGACCTGTTCCACCGGATATCCCTTTTCCTGCATGCTGCATAATATTTCGCGCACAAATTTTGCGCGTTCTGCAGATCCCCGAAACGGTGCAAGTACTTTTTTCCCCTGATCCGTCTCACAGCAAAACACACCTCTGCCTTTCGTGATCTGTTTTATTTCTATGTCATATTGCTCCAACATTGCTTCCGGCTGATAATACAAAATGAAACCCCTCCCACATGACTTGAATCTATTTTCATCATATGGAAAGGGTGTCTTATTTATTCCTGTTTTGTCTGTTGCAATTGCAAAGCAAGTGCAAGCAGCGTCTCTTTATTATTCAGTTGCGGTTCATCAAGAACCTGTTCATACAGCGCCTGCAACACTTCTCCCATTTCTTTGCCCGTTTTCATTCCCTGTGCAATCAGATCCCTGCCGTTTATGGCAAGATCCTTTTTCTGCACACACTGGTGTTCTTTTAATATCTCACGATAAGTTTCTTCGTAGGCATCAATATAGGAAAGCTTTTTCTGCCGCTCATACATGCTCTGCGCCAGTGTATCTGCACGCTTTACCGCAAACAGAGCCTCCATATTTTCCACTCCGATCCTGCTGATCGCACGGCGCACATTGCGCGGTGTCACGGCCGGACGGTCATCATGATAACGTACGAGCAGGCATACGCGTTTTATTGTTTCGTTGTCAAACTTCAACCGCCGCAAAATAACCCGTGCCATTTCCGCACCTTCTGCCGGATGTCCTTTAAAATGATTCTGCCCTTTTTCATCTGTCGTTACACACACCGGTTTGGCCACATCATGAAGCAGCATGGTCAGGCGCAGAATCCGGTCCTGTTGGACTTCCTGCATGGCATGAATGGTATGTTCCCCCACACTGTAACAATGATGTTTCGTAATCTGCGGGGTTTCCATCATCCTGTCAAACTCCGGGAGAAATACTCTGGAAAGTCCCAACTCATATACCGTACGCATCTCCTCCGGATGTGCAGAGGTGAGCAATTTCACCATTTCGGTCTGGATTCTCTCCGCACTGACTTTCTGTAAATTGTCTGCCAGATCTGCCACAGCCTGTCTGGTTTTCTCCTCAATGGAAAATCCAAGCTGTGCGGCAAAACGCACGGCGCGCAGCATACGCAGCGCATCCTCTCCAAACCGGTCATGCGGTATCCCCACACAACGGATCACGTGCCGTTTGAGATCCCCAATCCCGTCAAATGCATCCACCAGTCCTGCGGTATCATTATATGCCATGGCATTGATCGTAAAATCCCGGCGTTTTAAATCCTCTACCAGATTTCCCGTAAAAGTCACTGTCTTCGGATGTCTGGCATCTTCATATTCCCCATCGATCCGGTAAGTTGTCACTTCATACCCCGTATGATCCAGCATAACCGTAACGGTTCCATGTGCAATGCCCGTATCAATCGTATGGGAAAACAGCGATTTCACCACCTGCGGTTTCGCGGAAGTTGTAATGTCCCAGTCCTGTGGGCTGCGTCCTAAAAGTGTATCTCTGACACATCCACCCACGGCATAGGCATCATACCCCTCCTGCTGAAGTCTGTGTATAATTTGCTTTACGTGTTCTGGTAATTGAATTTTCATAAAAATGCGTAGTGTCCTTTTTCCCCTGTTTTGACTTTATATAAAATCTCATCTGCGCTGCGGATTAATTCATTAATATCTTCCTCTTTTCTCACATCCCCTGCGCTTGCAATTCCGATGGAACAGGTAATCCGCGATTTTTCGGTCGTCGTGATCGCATGGCCGAGATAATTTTCAATCTGCCGCTGGAATCCCTGCGTGGAATTGATTTTCTCATAGATTCCTTTTGCGATCTGTTCAAGGATTTCCCGGGCATCGGTATTTAAGATCATAATAAATTCATCCCCGCCATATCTGGCGACAAATCCTCTTCCCTTTACCGCCTTGCGGAAAATCTTTGCCATTTCCTTTAAAATCAGATCTCCGACGTCATGTCCGAATGTATCATTATAATGCTTGAAATTGTCCAGATCAATAAACATCAGCCCGACATGATGTGTCTTTTCTGACACACGGTAACACTCAATCATCTGCCGAATCTCTTCGTACATACCGGCACGGTTATAAATACCGGTAAGCATGTCCGTAACCGCAGCCTCCTGCAGCTTGCGGTTCATCATATAAATCTTGTCGTTTGCCTCCATGCGATTGATCGAATACTCCATCTCCCGAAAAAGCAGGGAATAGATTCTCAGGTCATCCTCGTTCAGCATGTAGCGTTCGATCGAACCATGCCAGTTATCCTTCATGCGGACATATGTGATCAGAAGGCTGGTCAGCTTTCCGTTTTTGAGAAACGGTGCTGCCACAAACGAACATACATCATCTATTCCGAAATAACCGATCGTATCCTGATGTTCCAGAAAACTGTCGCTGATCTTTGATACCGCAAACCCCTGTGGATATTCCAGCATGGTATTTCCGATCGCCGCAATGTCCGCTTCCGTCATCTCACATTTGGTATCGTTATAAAGTACATGGGCACCATCTTCATGGTAACAGATATACAATGCACAATCTAGGCTGAAATGATTCATAAACGTATTGAACGCATTCTGTACCATACCCTCTACGTTGCTTCCGTTCACATCAATCAGTTTCTGCCATGTGGAAATAAACTCCATCTGTCTCCGGGACGTTGCATAATCCTGTAAAAGGCCTTCCTGTTTGATCAGGGCTTCAATTTCTTCCTCCCGCACGGCACACGTTTGCGGATGCTCTCCCAGATCAATTTCCTTCAGGAGATTCATGGGAAGCAGCCGTGCCGCCTGGGAATTAATCTCCTCATGCTGCAAAAGCGTTGCACGTTCCATCTGGCAGCGCTCACTGCGCCCCATTTCCTCAAACAGCTTCATTCTCTCTTTCCGGAATAAACGATAACTGAAAAACTCATTTCCCTCTGCCTGAAGCAGGAAACGCTCTGCCTGTTCAAAACTGACCAGTACCTCTTCCTTCTTTCCATCCATGCGGTTAAGCATTGCCATGGAAAATGTGTATAGAAACATATCCTCATCACACTTGGCATAGTCATGGATGATTTCCTCGTTTTCATTTTCTTTTTCTTTCTCAATAATATAATTCAGGAACTGCCGGCAGTTAAGCAAGTAACGTTCACAGTTAAACCGGTCTTTCTGCATGATGCTCACAAGTGCTAAAAGACCATATAATTTTGACAGATTACATACACGCAGACTGTTAAGATGCAGTTTTTCTATTACCTTCATCGCCATCAGCAGATCATGTTCCGCCTTCGCATAGTTCTCCTGCATAATATAATTCAGTGCACGGTTGTAAAACACTTCCGCAATATCCTCCGGAAGACGCAAATGGTAAAACACCTCAATGGCACGGTTATAATAATGCTCCGCAAGCCGGTTTTTTCCCATGGCACTCAGATTATATCCGATGCCGGACAGAATTCTGCCCTCATAAACATCATCCCTTGATTTCATGAACTGGTATGTACGCACGGAATACAGCATGGCAATCTCATTCATACCATTCGTTGATGCAAGCATAATGTTTTTCTGATATGCATCATATACCAGCTGCTCATTTCCAATCTCTTTTGCCAGTGCCACCCCTTTACTGAAATATAAAAGAGATGCCTCGGAACGGTAGGCCCTTGCAACCATCTCCGGCCGATTATCATATGCATAAATATAAATATGTGCCAGATGATTCCGGTAATTGTTCTGCATCAGCTTTTCAATCAGCCCTTCATGAATCGGGATATCCTGTATACAGAAAAAAATATTGTACCAGCCGGACATACGCGCCATAACAGACAAGAGTTCCGCCTTGAATATCTGTTTCTCATTCCCACTTTTTTGTGCTTCCTCCCGGGCATACTGTGCATACATTTCCGCCTGTTGCAGTTTGCCCTGATACATCAGGCACGTTCCCTTTAAAAAGGAACATTCACTGCGGTAAAACAGATCTTTCCGAACGGATGGCAGACGCATTGCTGAATCAACCATCTCCAGTGCCTTAGAAAGCTCTGCACGCAAAATAGCGGTACGGGTATACAATAGATAAAATTCCCGCAGGGTTATATCATCCACAAAAATATCTTCAAATTTAAGTTTATATTCAAGTTTCTGCAAGTACCATTTTGCCTGGTCACAATCCAAAAACGTAATGATTGTCTCTACCTTTGCAAGCATGTGGCTGTAATTTTTCTCTTCTGCCACATCCTCCGCATTCTCCCGGTTTCTGTGTTTCCCGGAACTTCCAATATGATAAATCTGGCTGCTGTCTTCAAGTTTTTCCACGATTGCATCCCACATGTTGACAGCCATATCCAGCCGCGGCTGCATTTCGTTTACTCCAAGCACAATCCCGATTTCCGTACACGGTTCTGTCAGCAGCCGGTAAATAAGTTCCATGGAACTGCGTCCTGCCAGCTGGAAACGGTTAATTACAATCATAATCGGCCGGTATTCCGTGAGTTTTTTCAGCATGGCAACGATGGCTTCTGTCATGCGCCGCTGCTCATATTCCACTTCATTTAACAGCACCCCTTCTTCCCTTTTGCAGATACCATCTTCATAGTACCCTAAAAACAAAGACCGGTGCAGTTCATAAGTTCCGCATTCGCGCAAAAAAGCTTCAAAATCTCCCTTTACAAATTTGCGGAACATGTCACAGATAATGTCCAGAAAAGGTGTATATGCCCCGGACAACGTCTCATATTGCAGTTCACAACAGGCAAAAAAAACGTTATCGTCTTCCTGATAACGTTTTTTATTCTCCCATCCGGACACAGAGAAATCATTGTTATAGCTTGCCATAACAATGTTCTTTTCTGTATTTCCGATTCTGTGATATACCTGTTCTATGACACCATTAAAGTACTTTTCAATCATGGCTCCAACCCCCTATTTGAAATCCATAATCCCGGCTGATTTTTAATATGCCTTGCCCCAATATACCAGCTTATGTGCCGGTTTTCCACAGCATACACAAACATCTGAAATCTGTTCCTGATCATTAAACGGCATACAGCGTGAGGTTACTGCCAGATCTTCTTTGATCTTGTCCTCACATGCCTGATCTCCGCACCACATACCACGGATGAATCCCGGTTTATTTTCTGCAATATCCTTAAATTCTTCGTAATTATGTGCATCCCAGATATGTGCATCACGATGTGCCTTTGCACGCGCAAACATATCTTTCTGAACGGTCTCTAACAGTTCCGGAATCTTTGTCTCGATCTCATCCAGGGAAACCTCAATTTTCTCTCTGGTATCTCTGCGGACAACCACACATTTATTTGCCGCAATATCTTTCGGTCCCAGTTCCACACGAAGCGGAATTCCACGCATCTCCTGCTCAGAGAATTTCCATCCCGGACTCTTATCGGAATCGTCCAGTTTTGCACGGCAGACTTTTCCCAGACGCTCACGCACTTCGTTTGCCTTATCCAGTACGCCATCCTTCTGCATCTGGATCGGGATAACCATTACCTGTGTCGGTGCTACCTTAGGTGGCAGAACCAGACCATCATTGTCGCCGTGAACCATGATGATGGCTCCGATCAGACGTGTTGTCATTCCCCACGAAGTCTGGTGTACATACTGTAATTTATTCTGTTTATCGGTATACTGGATACCAAATGCCTTTGCAAATCCATCTCCGAAATTGTGACTGGTTCCAGACTGCAGGGCTTTTCCATCATGCATCAGTGCCTCGATGGTATAGGTGTCTTCCGCACCGGCAAATTTTTCTTTTTCTGTCTTCTGTCCGCGGACAACCGGCATGGCAAGGAACTCTTCACAGAAATCTGCATACAGATTCAGCATCTGGATGGTACGTGCCTGTGCCTCCTCTGCGGTTGCATGCGCCGTATGCCCCTCCTGCCACAGGAATTCTCTGGAACGCAGAAACGGACGGGTTTCCTTTTCCCAGCGTACTACAGAACACCACTGGTTGTACACCTTTGGCAGATCACGGTAAGACTGGATCAGATTTTTATAAAAATCGCAGAACAGTGTCTCAGAAGTAGGTCTGACGCACAGACGCTCCGGTAGCTGATTGAGTCCGCCGTAAGTTACCCATGCGACTTCCGGTGCAAATCCTTCCACATGATCCTTCTCTTTTTCCAGAAGGCTCTCCGGAATAAACATCGGCATATATACATTCTCTACGCCTGTTTCTTTGAATCTGCGGTCTAATTCATGCTGTATATTTTCCCAGATAGCATACCCATCGGGCTTGATGATCATGCAGCCCTTTACTGCGGAATAATCAATCAGCTCTGCTTTCTTTACGACGTCGGTATACCATTGTGCAAAATCTTCCTCCATGGAAGTAATGGCTTCAACAAGTTTCTTCTCTTTCGCCATGTCTTTCTCCTTTTCTGCGACCACTGTGCGGTCATTTTTTACGTTATACTCGTGTAAGAGTTTTCCTTTTCTGCCCACAAAACGCGCAGAAAAGCCCGAATATATAATATGACGAACACAGCCGATTGTCAAGGTTGAGCAGAGCATCCCACCTATTCTAAAATGCGATTCCGAAATTTCTCGGTTTTATATCATACGTCATCGTTTTTCCGCTGACCGGATGTATAAAATCGATATGATAACTGCACAATTCCGGCATACCGCCTGCAGCATTCCCATACTTATGATCCCCGCAGATGGGCGTTCCGAGATGTGCCAGCTGCACACGGATCTGATGATGTCGTCCGGTATGCAGCGTGATATCCAGCAACGCTGTTTTTTCTTCTTCCTTTATGACACGGTAATCCAGTAAGGCTTCCTGCACCCCGTTTTTACTATTTACATTCTTCTGCTCCTTCCGTGGCTGCTCCACCACACAGGATTTATTCTCTTTCCGGTCAAACAGCATCCAGTCCCGCAGCGTTCCCTCTGTGGCATGACCGGTAGCTTCCGCAAAAGTTTTTCCTTCCGTAAGCTGTACTCTGGCATAATATTTTTTCCCGAAGGAATGGTCTTTCATCTGTGCCGACAATTTTGCTGCCGCCTGTTTTGTTTTTGCAAACACCATCACGCCTTCCACCGGCTGGTCCAGCCGATGGACTACACCGATAAACGGCTGTCCGGTTCCTTCCTGTGCTATGTGATTTAAAAGTATGCTGACCATGTCTTTTTGTCCCAGTTTTTTTGTCTGCGTTGCAATGCCTGCCGGTTTATAACAGACGATCAGCTGTGCATCTTCGTATAAAATTTCCGGTTGTGTCATGATTTGTTTTTCCTTATGTTTTCTTTATCTTTATGTCCCGCCCATCTATACTGTTGGGACATATACATTTTTTCCTTGCTTCTATGTCCCTCCTGTTCATACAATCAGGATTTATAATCGGGAATAATGATTTCCCGTGCATGTTCCACCTGCTCTTTGGTCGGCGGCTCCACATCTTCCAGTGCATAAGGAATCCCAAGTTCTTTCCATTTAAATACCCCCAGCGTGTGATATGGCAAAATTTCCACACGTTCCACGGTTTTTAACGTATCAATAAATGCACGGAGCCTGTGTAACTGCCCATCATCATCGGTAATGCCCGGCACAAGCACGTGTCGGATCCACATCGCTTTACCGTGATCCGACAGACAGGTTGCCATATCCAGAATATTCTTATTCGTCTGACCTGTCAGTTGTTTATGCTCGTCCTCATCCATTTCCTTTATGTCGAGCATAAACAGATCCGTCACTTCCATCAGTTTTTCAAACTTAGAATAGAATGGTTCCTCACGGGTAAACGGATTGCCCGATGTATCCAGACAGGTATTGACACCTTTTTCTTTGGCAAGCGTAAACAATTCTGTGACAAAATCAATCTGCAACAGTGCTTCTCCGCCGCTTACGGTAATGCCTCCCTTTTTGCCCCAGTATCTTTTATACCGCAGCGCCTGTTGTAAAATTTCTTCTGCGCTTTTCATTTCCCCCTCGGTTTTTGCCCATGTATCGGGATTATGACAGTATTTGCAGCGCATATTGCAGCCCTTTAAAAAAATCAGATAGCGTACACCCGGACCGTCTGCGGAACCGAATGTTTCTATAGAATGGATATTTCCTAACATAATTTTTACCTCATTTCTTCGACTGGATTTTATGTTACACGCATTTCTATCTATGTCTGGGTGTTTCTTAAAATCTATATGCTTTTTATGATAGCATGGTTTTGGATATTGTGCCATTAGTTTAAGCTGTTTTTAATACATCAACTATAAATGAGCAAATACGCAAAAATATAAAGAGGCAACAGGTAAAAACCTGTCACCTCTTTAAATTGGACATATCCAAAGCTTTGCTGCTCTCCGATTTATTTTACATATGATCGTGGCAGGTACGTGCGATAACATCCATCTGCTGCTCTTTGGTCAGATCAATGAACTTCACAGCGTAACCGGATACACGGATGGTGAAGTTTGCGTACTCTTCTTTCTCCGGATGCTCCATAGCGTCGATAAGCTTCTCCTTGCCAAACACGTTAACATTGAGGTGATGCGCACCCTGGTCAAAATATCCGTCCATAACGTTTACAAGGTTCTCAATACGCTCGCCTTCTTCATTTCCAAGTGCACCAGGGTTGATGGTCTGGGTATTGGAAATTCCGTCAAGTGCCCACTCATACGGGATCTTTGTCAGAGAGTTCAGGGAAGCAAGAAGTCCGCTCTTCTCTGCGCCGTAGCTTGGGTTAGCTCCCGGTGAAAGTGGCTCGCCAGCCTTACGTCCGTCTGGCATTGCTCCTGTAGCTTTACCATATACAACGTTGGAAGTAATGGTAAGGATAGAAGTTGTAGGCTCAGAATCACGGTAAGTGTGATGCTTCTTTAACTTATCCATGAATGTCTGTAACAGCCATACTCCGATATCATCGGCACGGTCATCATCGTTACCGTATCTTGGGAAGTCTCCCTCGATCTCGAAGTCTTTTGCAATTCCGTTCTCATCACGGATTGCCTTAACCTTTGCGTACTTGATTGCGGAAAGGGAATCGATTACGTGTGAGAAACCTGCAATACCGGTTGCGAACGTTCTCTTCAGATCAGTATCCATCAGAGAAAGTTCTGCTGCTTCATAGTAATATTTGTCATGCATATACTGGATCAGGTTTAAGGTATTCACATAAATATCTACTAACCAGTCCATCATCTTGTCGTACTTCTCCATGACTTCATCATAATCAAGGTACTCAGATGTAATTGGCTTGTAATCCGGTCCTACCTGCTGGCCGGTCTTCTCATCCACACCACCGTTGATTGCATACAGGAGACACTTTGCAAGGTTTGCACGGGCACCGAAGAACTGCATTTCCTTACCTGTCTGTGTAGCAGATACACAGCAGCAGATGGCATAATCATCGCCCCATACCGGTTTCATAGCGTCATCGTTCTCGTACTGGATGGAACTTGTATTAATAGAGATACGTGCTGCATAATCCTTGAATGCTTCCGGAAGTCTGGAAGAATATAATACGGTAAGGTTTGGCTCCGGAGCCGGTCCCATGTTCTCTAATGTATGCAGGAAACGGAAGTCGGACTTTGTAACCATGGAACGTCCGTCTACGCCTGTACCCGCAACGTCAAGTGTTGCCCAGACCGGATCACCTGAGAACAGCTGGTTGTAAGAAGGAATACGTGCGAATTTTACCATGCGAAGCTTCATGGTAAAGTGGTCAACCAATTCCTGTACTTCCTGCTCTGTGATGATGCCTTTCTTTAAGTCTCTCTCGAAGTAGATATCAAGGAAGGTGGAAACACGACCAACGGACATTGCTGCACCGTTCTGTGTCTTGATTGCTGCAAGGTATCCGAAGTATAACCACTGTACGGCTTCCTTTGCGTTTGTTGCAGGTCTGGAAATATCGTATCCGTAGATCTCTGCAAGCTTCTTCATATCCTCTAAACACTTGATCTGCTCGGCGATCTCTTCTCTTAAACGAATCACATTGTCTGTCATCTCACCACAGCCACAGTTTGCCTTATCTTTCTTCTTCTCCTCGATGAGGTGGTCGATACCGTATAAAGCAACACGGCGGTAATCACCAACAATACGTCCGCGTCCGTATGTATCCGGCAGACCTGTTAAGATCTTATTGTGACGTACTTTCATCATCTCCGGTGTGTAAGCATCGAATACGGCTGTGTTGTGTGTCTTGTGATACTTGGTAAAAATCTCCTTTAATTGGTCACTTACCTGATATCCGTATGTCTCACATGCCTGAACAGCCATCTTGATTCCACCGTAAGGCATGAATGCACGCTTTAACGGCTTGTCTGTCTGTAAACCTACAATTGTCTCTAAATCCTTTAAAGATTCATCAATATATCCCGGACCATAAGCTGTAATACCGGTTACAACCTCGGTCTCCATATCGAGGACTCCGCCCTTTGCGCGCTCTTGCTTCTGCAGTTTCTGCAGTGCTCCCCAAAGCTTATTGGTAGCCTCTGTAGGTTCTGCAAGGAAATCCTCGTTACCATCATATGGTGTGTAGTTATCCTGAATGAACTGGCGGACATTAATCTCTTCTTTCCAAAGACGTCCTTCGAATCCATCCCACTCTTTCATTTCTAACATGGTGATCCTCCTTCTCTTATTGGTTAGTATTCTCTAATCATTGATAGATTACACTAACGTTCATCATTTTGTCAATACCCACGCATGTCTTTATTTTCGTACAATATATTTACCAAAAACCGGAAAATATAAATGAACGCAAAAAACCGCCTGGGTTTTTTATCTTTTGCCCAGACGGTACGGCTCATGCCTTTGTTATACTTCACGTGGTGCTCCACATTATCCGTCAGTCATATAACAAAGTCATTATAAGTCATATGATATTTTTTATCAAGTAGTACTTTTGTCCCATTTTATGAAATAACTACCATTCTTTCATACTGTTATAGTATCCGGTAATCGCACGGCTGTTTTTCCGCACCGCCTTTGCCTGTCTGTGAATTGTGGCAAACTTTTCACGCATCAGTTCTTTGTTGCGGGCTTCCTGCGCCTGAATCTTGACACTTTTGTCCGTTACCCGGCGAATGCACTGCTGCATGTCACGAATTTCCTTTGCATAATCTTCACGGTTCTGATCCAGTTCTTCTGCCACCTGTGCATAGAGCTTCTCAAAACCACTGTCCAGCTGGTTCAGCTGATCAATACACGCACTTTTTGCCTCCACGGTTTCATCAAACACATCAAACGGGCATTCCGGATCCGTCAGGGTATCTTTCTGCCGGTCATCCAGGCGGATAATTTCATCCAGAACCTGTTCCTTTTTTTTCAGGCTCTGCAGCATAATTGCAATATATGTATCTGGCATACTGTCTCCTGCCGGCATTACGCTACCGGTTCCTTTGTCTTGATATTGTTTCCGTTTGCGGTCTTTGCCATAACTTCTTTCCATGTATCCCGCATGGTACGGAGATGACCAAGCACTTCCTCTAAGATATCCTTGTCCTTTTTCATGTTGGCCTCTAACAATCTCTGTAACAGATAGGTATAGACCGCATCAAAATCTTTGGCAACTGCATATTTGTGGTCGAGAGTTATCTGAAACTCCCGAATGATATTCTCTGCCTTTCGGATATTGTTATGCGCCTTTTCAATATCGCCCTTTTCAATCGCTACAATCGCAATGTTTGTAAATTTAATAGCTCCCTCATAGAGTAACAGCGTCAGTTCTGCCGGTGTTGCCGTCTGGATCTTACTGTTGTTATACGCTGCATATGGATTTTTCTGAATCATCCTGATTCCCCCTATTATTTCCTGTATATTTTATTTTGCAAAAGATTGCCCTGCATGATACTGATTAACTGCTGAACATACCTGAAAGAGAACTTGTCTGGCTGTTTAACTTGGAAAGCGCAGTCTCCATCTTGGAGAATTTCTTGTAATAATAATCTTCCTTGTCGGAAATCTTTGTCTCCCACTCTGCAATGGTCTTCGTATAGCTTGTATACTGGGAAGTCATCTCCTTATCATTGTAAATGCTGTATCTGCTTCGCAGGGAATTACTCTGCATCTGCTTGTCGATTGCCGTATACAGATTGGTCGACAACTGCTTCATGAAATCAATCACGGTATCCGGATCACTGCTTAATGCAGCCATCAGCTTATCTTTATTTCCTGATGTATTTTCATCATCCTCATCACCGTCAATATGATAAGCATTCTGCTCATTCTCTGCCGAATTCATATAACCAAGTGTACTGATTCCAAAACTGGAAAGCGAATAATTCTTTCCATTGATGGAAATTGCCTTGGTCATGGAAGTCGTCATGGCATTCATAATCGTGCTCAGATTGGAATCACGGCGAAGCAGGGAGTCCTTGATCTTTGTCTCCCACTTTTCTACTTCCGAATCAGACATCTGCGACTTCTCATCATCTGTCAATGGCTCGTAATTCTTTGCAGAATCTGCGTTATACAGTTTCGTCATCTTGTTGATGATGTTGTTGTAACTGGTCAGGAAGTCTTTAATCTTGTCATAAATTCCCTGTGTATCGGTCGTTGTGGAAATAGAAACTGCCTTGCTGTCATCTAAGGCATCGACATCGACCTTTTCAAGATCATCGACTTTGTCTGTCACTCCATTGACGGAAATGGATAATCCATTGATAGAAAAATTATTCGTTGTACTGGTATATTTTACGCCATTTAAAACAATAACCGCATCGCTTCCGTCAATCTTCTTTGCCGTCTTGCCCAGACCCAGTGCGTTTAATAATGTTGTAGAATTTGTATCGCTGCTGTCCGCAGTAATATTAAAATCCGTTGCATATCCGGAATCTGAAGAACTCAGATAAAAGCGTCTGTTTCCGGCATCAAAATTTGCATTCAGTCCCGCATCCTTCAGCTGGTTTACAACGTCACTGATTGTGCTGTCTTTTCCTACTTTGATCTGTTTTGTGGTTCCGGATGCAGAATTATTTGCCGGTCCCACATTAAAGGTAATTTCATCTGCTGTAACACCCAGATCCGAAAGCTTTGTAGACGTAGTAACTTTCTCGTTGGCTGCTGTCTTAATCTCAGCCCCCGTCAGATAACCGGACTGTGCAGTAGAAAGCACATGCAGTTTCTGTGTTCCGACAGTCGCATTTCCGCTCGCACTGACGGTTGCCTTCGTGCTGTCGGACGATGTTGTCTTTTTGGTATTGTATCCGCTGTCAAACCGCAGATTACCAACACTCTTATAAAAACTGTTTACTTCTTTATTCAGACTTTTCCAGATCTCCTGCTTCCAGCCAAGTTTTGTCTGCTCTTTTTCGTATTTTTCCTTTTTGGTACTGTATGCAGAAACGAGTTCTTTTACGATAGAATCGGTATCCAGTCCGGACACCATACCTGTCATTCTGATTGGCATAATTTTCCCTCCCCTTTTTTATCTTTTTTCATCTACCATAAGGCCTGCAAGTTCCCACACTTTTGCAATCATATCCAGTGTTTTCTCCGGTGGGATCTCTTTGAGTACTTTTTTGGTATCTTTATCAATAATTTTTATGGTCACACGATTGGTTGCCTCATGAATGCCGAATATTGCTTCCGAGTTGACCGCCTTTTTATTCACTTCATCCACGGCTTTTTTGATCTGCGCATTTGTATTCCGCTGATCTGCTCCCTGGGAAGTGTTTACGTTCTCCTCACCAGCCTGCTTTATATTCTCCGATACGATGCCCTTTTCAGTTGCATCGGTCTCTGCTGCTTTTACCGCAGAATCTGTTTTGGGCTGGCTTTCTGCAGATGACACACTTCCCTGATACGTCATTCCTGCACCTTTAATAGCCTCCATTGCCATGATGATTACCTCCTGTCTCCATCATCCGCTGCCGGTTATGCCGGCTGCATAGCCAATCTATTACTGTCATTCTATAAATAATTATCGGAGCGTGTCAGTAAAAACTTAACACCCTCCGATTGTTTTTCCGATTTATCCAAGAATTCCTTTTAATGCTTCGATGCCATCAAGGCTGATTGCCTCCTGGTTTTCTTTCTGAATCTGAAGATACACTTCCTTACGGTATACCGGAACATCTTTCGGTGCCGTAATTCCAAGTTTGATCTGATCTCCCCGGATTTCAAGTACGGTGATCTCGATATTGTTGTTGATTACAAGGGCCTCCCCCTTTTTTCTTGTCAATGCCAGCATATCTTATTCACCCGCCTTTTCTTTCTTTGCCTTAAGCACATCATATACTTTGTATTTTACCGGATAATCATCCTCCACTATCATCTGTACCCCTTTGCGGTTATCCATATTGATCACAACCGGTGCTTTCAGGTTTACGGAAAAATCTTCTATATTTTTCGGAACCGTTACCGTCACAAGAATATATGTGTTTTCCGGTGTCAGCTTTCCGAGTGGTGCAATCATTTCCTCACTTACATTCGGGTTGTAATCTTCCTTGACGATATGCGGCATCATAACCGGAAATGCAATGTCCGGATCATCCATCGACTGCAGCCACATAATGGAATTGTATTTTTTTTCTTTCTCTTCATCATAAATCAGTGCAAAATGATTGAGATCCGGAAAACCGATCATACCTTTCTCTAACGTGATGATTTTATCATCCTCTATTTCAATTTTTCCAAAAATACGTGAATCAGCCTTCATGGTCTTTCTCCTTCGCTCCGCGTTTTTATAAATAGTTCAGTAATGTCTGGCTTCCAACTTTCGATGCAGCTGTCAGACTGGACGTATATGCGTTGTAAGCAGCATAGTAATCAATGATAATATCCGAAATGTCACGGTTATCATTGTTAGACTTCAATTCTTCTACCGTCTCTTTCTGGTTTTCCACACGGGTCTTTGTCAGCTCCACGCGCTGCTGCAATCCGCCCACATTGGTATGTGCCACATTTACTTTATTCAGGTATCCGTCAAAATTTGAGATAAACTGCTGGTAGGTTTTTGACAGATTATCGTCTGCATAGGTAGCTTCTTTATTGGCAGCATCCAGATAGGTCTGAAGTTTCTTCTGGCTCTCTTCATCCGAATACTTATCCATAGACATCATCTTTTCAATTTGTGAAACTTTGTCATGTGCCTGTGTGGAAGCAGAAACAAGCGTCATCATCTCTGTCATGTCCCGTCCAATGTCAGTGCTTAAAACATCGCTCGCCTGTGTATTTGCCGCGAGCATGATTCCACTGGAAATTTCGAAATTGATCGGCTGGTCTTCCTTGGTATACTGTACTGCTTTCTGCATATCCGGAGTCTTCATCTTACAGTCATAGTAATATTCCGGACGAACCTCTCCAGCATCAAATCCGGTTTTGGTGTACGTGATGCTAAGATCCGCCTTTTCCCTCTTTAATGTATTGGACAAATCTTTTCCGAGAATCATTTCACCGGTATCTTTGATAAATACCATGTCATTGTCTCCGACTTTGGCTTCTCCATTGTTCGCCTTAAGCCACTCCTCTTTGGATTCGTACATGGTAAACGTACTGCCGGTTGCTGCCCCATTCTCATCTACAAATTGTCCTCTAGTCTGTCCCGGTGCAAGGTCTAATTCCACTTTCTTTCCTGCAGCTGTCGTATAACTCATACTGGAAATCGGATCAATTGCTCCCGTTCCATCCGAATTATCTTTTCCGTTAATCTTTCCATACGCCAGACGCAGCCGGTCGTAGGTATTTTCCCCGATGGAAATCGTTTCATCAAAACTGTTTGTGGCATCCGTCGGTACATCTACGCTTCCGTATGTGTAGCGTGCCTCGGAAATATCTTTATAGGATAATTTCTGATCAATCGTGTAGGATGTAGTTTCTTCATCCGTCTTAAATGTCAGCTGCTCGGTCGTGCGATATCCGGTAAATACCGTTCTGCCGGAAAAATCTGCATTTCCCTCTGCATAAATCTGATCACTTAAAGATTTCAGCTGATTCAGAATCGTTCTGCGGTCATCTTCTTTTAAGGTATCCGTTGCCCCTTTGACACATAATGAGCGGACATCCGTCAGGATTGTTTTCATATTTTCCAGCGCCGTATCCGTCACATTCAGCCAGGAATTGGCATCCGAAATGTTATTGTTCAGATACTGGTCAATATGGGACAGACTGGTCTGCATACGCAGGGAACGAATCGCAATGACCGGATCATCCGACGGTTTATTGATCTTCTTCTGCGTTGTCATCTGGGTATTATATTTATCCACAAGCACCTTATTTGCATTGATATTGCTCTTTGTGTTGCTTGTGATCATATTATTGGTAACTCTCATAGGATCTCCCTCCTAAGTTTTATACTGTCAGCTCACACGGTTTCGTCCACAGGCATCATACCACCCCGGTCTCATTGATCAGTTTGTCATACATCTCTGACATCACGGAAATCACCTTAGATGCCAGATTGTATGCATTCTGGAATTTGATCAGGTTCATCGCTTCCTCGTCTTCATCCACACCGGATACCGAGGTACGCTGTGTCGCAATCGCGGTAGACAGGTTCGAATAATTATTGGAACTTGTTGTTGTCTTGTTCACGTCAACCGTCACATCTGAAATCAGTGTTTCGAGAAACGTCTCCGCAGAATCCCCGCGGAACATCCGCACATCCTTCTGCAGCTTCAACAGATCCTCAACGGTATCGTATTTCGCCTCCCCCTGTGTAATCTGGGTTGACGTTGCAAAGTAGTTGGGATCCTTTAATGATTTGCTGTTTACTGCAAGGGTTGTCGCTGTAAACTGATAATAGCTGTCCCCGTCGGATGACAGTTCAATATCCGTCGTCCATCCGTCTTTCTTTGCCGCCTGTACTTTCGCATCCCACGCATCTGCACCAAACGTGTTTCCGGTTGGGGAAATTCCCACAAAAAAGGCTCCCATTTTATCGCCATCTAATGTAACACCCTGTTTTTCAATATCATTGAATGCCTGGGTAAAATTACGCAGGAACTCATTGATCTGATTCTGATAATATGGAATTCCCATTGCATCCATGGAAGAACCGGTTGTCAGATAATTGCTCTGCCCGTCTCCCTTGACACGGTCAACTTCTGCCTGATCTGCCATCTGGGATTCCGGGGCAAGCTTAAATGTTACACTGTTCACCCCGTTTTCACCGACTTTTGCAGTCCATCCATCATAGTAATAAAACTTATTATTTACCATAATCCGGCCTTTATTCGCCAGTGAAAGTTCATTCACTTTTGTATCCGGAATCTTTATCGTAATAGAAGACAGATCTGCATCCGAGACCGTTCCCTTCATATTTTCATTGTTATTTCCGTCACGGATCATAAACAATGCCTTGAGGCTTCCGTTGGCACTGGCACCTTTGGCATTAAATTCCATTCCGGTATCTTCCCAGGTAATGGCATACATGCCCTCGGCATCCATCTGATTGTTCAGATACTTTGAAGAGGTGCATTTTAATGTCCGGTAATCGTTTCCGTCTACAAGTGTCTGTCCGTTGATATATACGCGGTAATTGGTTCCTCCTAAGTTTTGTCCGTTGGAGTTTGTCACCTCGAATTCTTTCGTCTCTACATCTGCAATCCCTGAAAGCTCATCAATCAGATTGGCACGCTGGTCACGTAACTCATTTGCATGTCCTCCGCGTACTTCAATATTATTAATCTGCTTGTTGAGCACCGAAATTTTCTCTGCAATGGAATTGATATTATCCACAGAAGCCTTGATCTCTTCGTTGGTATCCTCCTGAATCTCCGTCAGGCTCTTGGACAAAGCATTAAAATAAGTGCAAAGGCTCTGTGCCTGATGAATAAACTGATTGCGGACGGCTTTCACTTCTCCCTGTGTCTTTAAGGTATTCAGATCCTTAAACATCTGGGAAAAAATACTGGAAAATCCTTTCTGCGATTGCTCATCATCCCGGAAGATTGTCTGGACCTGATCCACATAATACAGTTTCTGTTCGAAAAAGCCCCGGCTTGAATTACTCTGCCAGTATTTTTCATCATAATAGAGATTTCGCTCCTGTGTCACGGAAGTCACTTCCACACCGGTTCCGACACTGCCGTATCTGGTATATACACGGATCGGATCGGTTGCTGCCAGATTTGCCGTCTGTCTGGTATATCCTTTGGTCTGCACATTTGCAACGTTGTTTGCCGCTGTATTCACTGAGGTCTGAAATGCCGACAACGCACTTGCCCCGATATTCAATCCAAAAAATTGTGATGGCATAACTACGCCTCCTTATCTCTATTTCAATCCTGTCACGATCAGTTCTGTCATCTGACTGATTACCGTCATAAAACGGCTGGACGCATTATATGCAGACTGGAATTTGATCATGTGTGTCAGTTCCTCATCGGAGGAAACGCCCATCGTCTGCTGTCTCTGGTTGTCGATGGAAGACAGTGCCCCCGTCAGTGTCTCACTTGCCGACTGGAAAGTGCTTCCATCATTTCCGATCTGCCCGATCAGCTTGTCATAATAGCCTTCAAACGTACACGGCTTTTTGTCGTACGGATTCAGTGTCATTTCCTTGTCGTTCCAGAGGCTCATCAGTTTTTCACCCAGTGGATAATCCGTACCGTTCTGATTCTTGTACGGCATCAGTGTGATCTGCTTGCGCAACTCTTTATTGATGCTGATATTGTTCAGGGAATACAGTGTCGTGGGATCATTTTCGTCCTCTTCGTTGTATACATAGTAGGTATTCCCATCATCTCCTGTCACCTTGGTATAACGATCCATTCCCACACGGGTAAACAATTCCCTCGGTGGCAGCTGTCCGTCTTCCCCGACCGCACAGTTTGCGGCATCCAGAACTTTCTTTCCCTTTAATGATACCTGATTCCCATCGGCATCGGTATAGGTGACATCCGTATCTACTGTCTTATTCGGACAGTATGCATCGTTGATTTTTGTCACAATATTGTGAAGCAGTGCAGAAACCTGTGCTTCTGTCTCCATCATGGTACAACCGGAAATACGGTCATACGCCTCTTCGCTTTCCAGATCCTGATACGTTCCGTATCCGTCCCCACGGGCAAGAAGTTTGGCTTTAATACTTCCCACATCGGTATTTAAATCCGTGGAAATCACTTCGTTCTTTTTAAATACGCGGACATACTGCTGCTTGTCCACATCAGAAAGCTGCGTCCAGTACGGTGTGTAAAATCCGGTTTCTTTGTCTTCCTGCAGTCCGATGTTATAGCACTTATTGTCATCGATAAACGGTGTGCTTTCAAAATCTACATACGTAAATCCCGTCGCATCTTCCTTAATGGAGACACTTCCGTATCCACCCAGCTCATCCAGCAGATTGTCACGCTCATCTCGCAGGGTCATTGCAGTTTCCTGTCCGCCAGCTTCTACTTTCTGAATCTGCAGGTTCAGTTCATAGATACGGTTTCCGATCTTGTTTACACGGTCAACATCATCTTTAATTTGTTCATTGATATTGGATTGGTACGATTTCATGTCATCATACAATGACTTCGTACGGCTCAGCAGAAGATCCGCTTTTTCAAGTACCAGATTCTGTTGTGTGGAATTATCCATATTAGGCTCCAGTTCCTGAAATGCCTGATGCAGATCACTGACACTCTGTTTGAACTGTTCTCCGTTTAATTCCTGAAACAGATCCTGCACATAATCCGTGATTTCATAAAAAGAAGTATAAAATCCCTTGCGTCCATTCTCCTGCCGATAAGATTTGTCTAAGAAAATATCCCTTGCATGAACCACATCCCCAATGGATACACCCAGCCCATACTGCTGCATGTTCACATTTTTATTCGGGTCCTTTAATTTATTATAATTTTTATCTGCAAAACGAACCTGCTGACGGACATATCCTGTTGTATTCACATTTGCAAGGTTGTTTGCCGTTGTATTCAGTGCATACTGGGCATTCTGAAGTCCAGATGCCCCAATATATAAGCTTCCGAATCCGTTTCCCATTCTTTTGTTCCTCCTTAACTCATTGCGTCAAATCCGCTGCTGCCCAGCAAGCTTCCTGTATTGCAGGCAGTTTTGTCATAATTGGCGGTCTCAGGGGCCTGCCGCAAACTCTTGAACAACGTAAGGTCGAATTCGTTTAACTCTATGGCCTGTTTAATCAGAGCCACGTTCTGATCATTCAGATGATTCATCCGGTCTGCTGCCGCAAGCAGACGGTCTCTCGCTTCGGTCAGTTTTTTCTGTACATCCGGCTGCGACTCCAGCAAAGTGATCAGTCTGGTAACTGTCATCTTTTCTTCTGTACGTCCGAGTACATTGGCAATATCCTTTAAGAGCTGTACCTGCTGGTTGCTGTGTGTCACCAGATCATCACTTGCCAGCTGTTCCAGACATGTCAGTTTTTCCAGTTCCGGAACATCTGCCCGAATCAGGATGTCTGTCTTTTTTTCTCCATAAGAAATCAATGTCTGGTAAATCTTTTCTTCTTCTTCCAGTACTGTTACAAGCTCTTCTACTAAACTAGCCACTTCAAAAACCTCTCTCGTCTGCCTTTTGCATCAGGCATTATACTTTTCAAGTAATTTGCTGGCAAAATCGCCAGGCTCAACGGAATATGTTCCCGCATCAATCATTGATTTGAGCTGGCTTACCTTATCTTCCCTGATATCCGAAGCTTCTGATACTGCACTTTTTGCGACCTGATAATCACGTCCGGCCTGTGAAATGGACACCTGATCTCTCGGACCTGCTGCATTCTGCGCCTTCTGTGTCTTTAAATTCTTTTGTATACCGTATAACTGTGCTACCTGGTTATATGCATCTATACGCATGCTCAGCATCTCCTTTCTTCCTTGAAATAAGCTTCCGAAATGCATCTGTTCTTGCATCTCTATACATTGTTTATCGGTTCGTTTGGCAGATACTTTAGCTTTTTTTTAAATTTACAGATGCGGGCAGTTTTGCTTGACAAGAGCCTCTGATATGAATTATACTTAAATCTCCGAGTAGCCGGGGTGGTAGCGGTACCTTGTACCAACAATCCGCTATAGTTGGGGTGATATCCCGCAGAGGGTCAGGGCGGTGGAGCTGCCCTTCGCAAGTGGCGTTGACGTCTGGGTCTTGCGCAATGGGAATTCGTGAACCGGGTCAGGGTAGGAATACAGCAGCCCTAAGCGAAAGCTCTCATGTGACGTGAGGGTGCCTGGGGGGAGTTAACTGCAAAGGTAACGTCTATTGTTTCTGATTCGAAGCGGGATACTCGGTTTATGTCATATTCTTCTTTTCCAGAATATGACCTACGCATTTGCCTTACGCGTAGCGTAACTTTCATGGCAAATGCTCCTTATTCTGTTTTTAAGAATACAACCTACGCACTTGTTTTGCGCGTAGCGCAATTCTCATAACAAGTGCTCCTTTATTCTGTTTTAAGAATACAACCTGCACATTTATGAAATTTTAAAAGGAGGCCGCATTATGCGCCTCCTTCTTTTATTTCCTATATTTCCCCGGTCTATTCCGCATATTGTGCATCAAACAGTTCCAACAAAAAATCATGGTACAAACGCTGATACTCTTCATGAAAAGCTGCCGCAATATTCGCATCCCCGCCTTCCATCTGTGCTGCCTCAAATAATGCAAATGCATTCTCATAAACCTGCGGATTCTTCTCATAAAATGCTTCCGTCAATCCATCCTGAAACGCGAACTGCGCCGCCTGTGAAAGATTGTCCATAAAATCCTCCCGGCTGACATTACCGGATTCCTCATAATCCGACAGAAAAATATGCTTATCCGCAGATTTTACAAAATCCTCGTATGCTTCCCTTACATCCTCATAAGTAAGTGGAACATAATGTTCTTTCCAGTAGGCATCAAATGCATCCTTATCTTTAAACTGTTCAAAAATTTCTTCCATAATAACTCCATTCTCCTTATCTTTCCTTACCGCCTGTCAGATTTGCAGCGCCGATGATTCCCGCCTTATTTCCAAGAACCGCACATGCAACTTTCGGAATAAACGCCTTGCTGCCACCAAAGCATTTATCCTGAATGTATGTTTCAAGAGGCTCTGTCAGTTTTTTCCCCTGATTGCAGATTCCTCCCGATAACAAAACAATATCCGGCCGGAAAATATTGACAAAATTTGTAATGGTTTCTCCAAGATAGCAAATATAATCATTTACTACTTTTTCTGCTGCTGTATCCCCATCCTGTGCGGCATCAAACGGAATTTTTCCATTCATGTGCGAAAGATCTCCCTGACACATTGTATTCAGGATGGATTCCGGGTGCTGCTGCGCGGCTCTTTTTGCATCGCGGATCAGCGCTGTCGCCGATACATATGCCTCCACGCAGCCTTTCCGTCCGCATGTGCACGGCTCACCGCCACATATCAGACTTGTGTGTCCGAGTTCGGCACCGCCTGCATGTGCGCCCTCAAACACCTTTCCATCGAGAATAATTCCACCGCCCACACCAGTTCCAAGAGTCAGCAGAATCGCATTTTTTGTATTCCGCGCCGCACCGGCTTTTACTTCACCCAAAGCCGCACAGTTTGCATCATTGGAAACTGCAATCGGACAGGAAAAGTACTTCTTTAACTGCTCTGTGAGCGGAACATTTTCCCACCCGAAATTATTGGAATACAACACAACTCCATGTACTGCATCAATCGTTCCCGGGCTTCCGATTCCTATACTCTTCAGCTGTGTTTCCCCGATACCTTTCTGCTTCAAAAGCGTTTTTACCAGTTCTGCCATATCCCTTATGATGTCCTGATACGGTCTCTCTACATTCGTCGGCACAGATGCTTCTGCAATTATATGCTGTTGTTCGTCAACAATCCCTGCTTTTATATTGGTTCCACCAAGATCAATTCCTGCTCTGTACATTTCTTCCTCACTCAGTCTGTTATGATTCTAATCATACTTACTCTGTCAATATATTGGTTTCAAAGAAAAAAGTCAAATAGTAACTTCAAAAACACGCGCCATGACCGGCTGCTCATATTCCACCGTGATTGTATGATCCTGATTGATGCGCACATGCTGTGCCTCTTCCACCGGATAAATCTGTTTTACTGTCATATCCGCCCCGTTCCAGTCCGGTGTGTTATATGCAGGTACCGGGAGAAATATGCATGCTTTCTGCTCCCCGCCTCTTCTCCAGACAGACAGATAAAATGTTCTGGTTTTCGCACCTTCCTGTGCGGGTGCTTCCATTCCGTATGCCATCCATGAATCCCCTGCTTTTGCAAGTCCAAGCGGCCAGTATGGATGCCCGTTTTTGATGTCTTTGCGGATCTGTTTATAACAGTCAATCCCCTCTTTTACAAGCTGGAACCGTTCCGGTGAAAGCTGCGCCAGATGCCCGCTCTGGTGAATACGCAGCAGCATCGCATTTACCATATTAAAGATGGTTTCCTCGCGGTCTCCCTGCTCTAACGGATAGGACCACACTGCTGCCTGCTCCGGTGCGACACCGGTAGCTGCATTTGCAGAAATCTGTGCATACATATCATATTCTTCCTGATCACTGGTAGACTGGATACTTAACCGGGACAACAGGGCATAGTCCATGCGCAAGCCTCCACTGGAACAATTTTCGATCACAAGATCCGGGTATTTTTCAAATACCGTATCCAGCCAGGCCAGATATGCTCTCTCATGTGCAAGCAGTCCTTCTCCAAAACTGTCTGCATCCAGTTCCGTTCCGATCCCCGGCTCAATGTTATAATCCATCTTAATATAACCGACGCCATATTCATTCACAACACGGTCGATCACTTCATTGGCATGGGCGATCACCTCCGGATTTCGGAAATCCAGCTGATAGCGGCTTCTGTCATATATCCGTCTGCCATGCCGTTTGAAAAAGCAGTCATCACTTAATTCTGCAAGTTTCGGACTGTGGATTCCAATTACTTCCAGTTCCAGCCAGATTCCCGGTATCATCCCTTTGCTCCGGATATAATCGGTCACCTGCCGGATTCCCTTTGGGAAACGCTCGCGGCTTTCTTTCCATTCTCCTACGCTGTCCCACCAGATTCCCTTTGCGTACCATCCGGCATCAATAACAAAATATTCACATCCGGCCTTTGCTGCAGCATCAATCAGCGGTAATTCTTTTTCCGTCGTTGGATCTGCCCACAGACAATTCATATAATCATTAAAAATTACCGGGAGTGTATCATTGTCACGGTTTTTTCTGCGGATTCTTCGCCGGTATTCCGTTATTGCAGAAAATGCATCTGATATATCTGCCCGCACTGCACCCACTGCTGCCGGCACACTTTCAAATGTCTCTCCCGGGCGCAGCACCTTACTGAAATGTGACTGTATCTCGTTTGGCCCGCTGACATTCAAAACATAATGATCATTCTGGTCTGCGATCTCATAATGCCAGGAACCATTGTTTTCAATCTGCCAGATCAGCCCCGCGCCACTCTGCGGATGGCTCAGAAACCCCATCGGCAGATACTCTTTTGTGGACCAGTTCCCGGTATTGTAAACTTCTATTGTTTTGGAACTTCTCCGGATACTTTTCGTCTGTGTCACCGGAAATCCAAGCTCTTCAAACGAATATCTGCGCCAGTTCAGCTCTTTCTGCCACCCATTATGCGGAATATACAAAAAGTTTCCATCTCTTTTAATTCCAGAGCAGGTAAAGGAGGACAGGTACGTCAGCACCTGTTCCTCCTCTCCCTCATTCGTTACATGGTTGACAAATCTTGCCACCGGCACTCCGTCATAAAACTGTATGTCGGTCTGTACACAGACTCCGGTAAGAGGATCTTTCTGCCGGATCTGAAGCATTCTCCCGGATTCATTCTTTGTATCCTGCATATTTTCATATTTCAGATAACATCCGGGAGAAGTCACCACATATTTATTTCCATGCCGCTCATATGGCCGATCATAGCCAGCCAGTTCCAGCTGCACCAGAGGAAATCCTTCATCCATCATCCGGCATTCATCCTCCTGCCTGCATTCCTGTACGGACATATCCTCTGCCTGTGGAACGGAAGAAAAGTGTAAAAATTTGATCTGATCATTCCGTGTAATTCCAAAAACCAGAAAAATCCCATTTTCTTCTATTTCTATCATCTGCTTCCAATATGCATGTTCCATATAATTAAATAACTCCTTTGTCTGTATAATTTACTTCAAGCTCTGTCTGAATTGCAACCCCCGTCATACCATGCACCATAACCGACGGATGGTATTGCGGATGGTCCACGGTTACAGAAACCGTATTGCCCTCTCTCTTTGTATTTGCAACAAGCACGGTCTTTCCGGACACATCGGTAACTTCTGTGGTAATCTCTGCACCATCTTTGATTTCAAACAGATGCAGTACTACATTCTCTGCATATTCATAATCCGGCAGCTGATCATTTTCGCCCATGGCAAGTACCGTATTTTCACGCACAAATACCGGCAGAGAAAAATAATCATAGACTATGGAACGTGCCAAAGAGCTCTTAGGGCAGCCTGATATAAAAATCATGGATATTGCGGAACGTTTAGGCTATGCCGATAACCACTATTTCAGCAAAGCATTCCGGACCTATTACCATGTCACGCCAACGCAATACCGCAATCAGTTGCAGAACCCTTAAGGGTTCTGCACGCGTGTCCATACCTGCATTTCGTTTTCTCCGCGGTTTGCCCATGTGTAATACGGAATATAATGCAAACGTACCTTTTGCTTCTGCGGCTTTTGATACATGTGATAGAGAGTCTCCTCTGCATCCCCACTCTCTGTCAGCCGCCACCCGTCTGTTTCTACCATTTTTACTACGGTATCGCAGATTTTTCCCTCCGACACCGATGCATGCATATCTGTATCGACCAGCAGTTCATGCAGGTTCTTTCCATTGTCTTTCTCTTCAAGGCAGTAAACCACAGGGCCGCGCATAATCGCTGCCTTGCCAATATCCTCGCGGACACGCTCCGATGCTGCAAACATCTGTACCTCCATTGGAAAATCAATACAGAAGGTTTCTTCCCTGTTCCACACTTTTTTCAAATACAGGTATCCATCTTTTTCTTCCTGTTCGGCATCCTCTATTCCGGAAATTTTATAATTTTTACACCATCCCGGTATCCGGAGTGCCAGCGTCATTTTTGCATTTTCAGCCTGCACACGGATCTTTATGTTTCCTTCCCATGGCATATCTGATTCCATCTGCACGTTTACCGTTTTCCCATTCACCGTTTTTTCCACATTGCTTCCCATATACAAATGCACAAACAGCGTATCCTCATTTTCTGTAAATGCATAAGATCCAATGGAACTGATCAGGCGCGCAAGATTTGGCGGGCAGCATGCACATCCGAACCATTTCTGCCGTACCGGTTTGACATGAAATTTCCGTTCATCTTTGTGGCACGCCTCCGGCAGCACCTCCAGCGGATTCACATAGAAAAAGCTTTTTCCGTCCAAAGCCATTCCGCTTAATACGCCATTATACAATGCCCGCTCCATAATATCTGCATATTTTGCATCCGGAACAATTTCCAGCATACGCCGCGCCCAGAACATCAGTCCGATCGATGCACAGGTCTCTGCGTATGCCGTATCATTCGGAAGATCATACGGAAAAGAAAAGGCTTCTCCCAAATGTGTTGCACCGATGCCCCCTGTAATATACATTTTCTTTTTCGTCACATTATTCCACAGACGTACACATGCCTGATACAGTTCTTCGTCCTTTGTAATACGTGCAATATCTGCCATACCGGAATACAGGTACACGGCACGGACTGCGTGACCAAACGCCTCATCCTGCTGCCGTACCGGCAGATGTGCCTGATGATAGCTATACCGCAATTCATTCTCATGCCCTTTCTTTACGGTTTCCGGATGTTCTTTATCAAAGTAATATGGTTTTGTGCCTCTTTCATCAATAAAAAAGCGGCTTAAATCCAGATACTTTTGTTCTCCTGTAACTTCATAAAGACGGACGAGTGCCATTTCTGCAATTTCATGTCCCGGATATCCCTTGCATTTTCCTTCCTCCGGTCCGAAATAATCTGTAGCATAATCCGCGAATCGTTCCGCCGCATGAAGCAGTTTATCTTTTCCCGTTGCCTCATAATATGCCACAGCACCTTCGATCAGATGCCCCATACAGTACAATTCATGATGGTCGCGTAAGTTGGTAAAAATACCATCTTTTCCATTGATAATATAATACGTGTCCAGATATCCGTCTTCCTGCTGTGCCGCACAGACAATATCAATTGCAGCATCTGCAACCTTTTCCAGATCCGGATCGGGATGCTGTGTCAGCGAATATCCGACCGCTTCCACCCACTTGGAAAAATCCGTATCCTGAAATACATATCCATAAAACTCATCCTTGAGATTTTCTGGATCTTCCGGTAACATCTCAAATCCACGGTATGTATATGAAGGTTCTTTATACGCAGCTCCCTGTTTTCTCTTTTGCCGGTTCATTTCTGCCGCCACTTTAAAATTATGCATACAATAACTTGGTGCTGCGCCTTCTACTTTATCATTCAACGCATTCCACTGATAAGGGATCACCTCCGTACGCACCAGTTCCATCTCATTTTTCCAGAATTTATCTGTAATCTGCATCCTGCGCAATGAAACAGGATATGAAAATTTTTCTTTTTCCATATGCATTCCTCCTAATGTATAATCAAGAAATCACTATCCAATTTATCTTCTTTGTTATATACTTATAGTATATATTTTATGTCAAAAAATCCATTGTCAAACCGGAAAGCAGCATGTATAATTTCATCTGAGCAAGGCATTTAAAAAACAGTTTGGAGTATCCCCTTCCAAATACAGAAAAGCATTCTGTCAATATCTTGTTTCCACATAGAAACCACTTTCCTGTAACTCCTTTTTTGTTATTTTTCTTCCCCAGTGAACGGTGGTATTATAGTTTCCTTCCACGACCGTAAGCGTATTTCCGTTCTTCTGGAGAACCATAACGGAATGTTCGTTTCCGATGCGGATATGATCGCCTGCCTTGATCCTGCTGAAATTGCTGTGTTTTGTCACCGGTGCATATTTGCCAAACACTTTATCACTGATTTCTCCACACAGGGCAATACATCCATAACACTGACAGTTCGTGGCTTCCCAGAAATACTGCCGGTTTTCGTTTGTCCAGGACAGACCCTCTTTGTAAGTCTTTTTCATAGCCATAATCTTACGTCTGGCCTGTTTTGTGGTAATTTTTTTACTCACACCGACCTTGCAGGTCATAGAACCGATCAGATTTCCACCGGAAACCGAAATCATTGCTTTTCCCGGTTTGATTGCTTTTACCAGACCTTTTTTATCTACTGTTGCAACCTTCGGATTGGATGACTTCCACACCATCTTTCCGGTCGTTCCATTACACACAAGCTGCTTTGTTTTTCCAACACGGAGTGCCACATCATATGTATTCATCGACGCGGTACCAACGATGTCTATGTTTTTCTGACCGCTGTCTGCCGCCATAACCACTCCATCTGAGGGATACCAGACAAAAACGCACATAAAAAGTATAAAACTGATCCATCTCTTTATATATCTCTTCACAACTGCAACCTCCCACCTTGCTCTTTTTTGTCACTGTTTTCAGTAACACTTTTCTATATTCTATAATCATGCGACTTTTGCTGTCAATAGTTTTCCCTCCGAACGGGCATGGAAAACAGATGATTTGCTGCAGCAAAAAAAGGATAGACAGTTAAACAACCATCTATCCTCTGAAATGCTTATTTTATGCGTTTTAAAGATTAACCAAAATATCTCTTTAACAGACCGGCAAACGCTTTTCCGTGTCTTGCCTCGTCTCTAGCCATCTCATGAACGGTATCGTGGATTGCGTCAAGGTTTGCTGCCTTTGCTCTCTTTGCAAGATCTGTCTTTCCTGCAGTCGCTCCATTCTCAGCTTCTACTCTCATTTCGAGGTTCTTCTTTGTAGAATCTGTCACCACTTCACCAAGAAGCTCTGCAAATTTTGCAGCGTGCTCTGCCTCTTCATAAGCAGCTTTTTCATAATACATTCCGATCTCCGGATATCCCTCACGGTGGGCAACTCTTGCCATAGCCAGATACATACCAACTTCAGAGCACTCTCCCTCAAAATTTGCGCGAAGATCTGCAAGAATGTCTTCACTCACGCCTTTTGCAACACCAACTACATGTTCGGAAGCCCAGGTCATTTCACCCTCCTGCTTTACGAACTTCTCTGCCGGTGCATGGCAGATCGGGCACTCTGCCGGTGCAGCCTCACCTTCATAAACATAACCACATACTGTACATACAAACTTTGCCATTTTAAATGTCCTCCTTATTATAAATTTAATTAATGGGTGTTTTTCTTTTTGCAGTCCGGGCATAATCCGGAAAACAAAATGGAATGGTTTTCAATTGTTCCATCAAACTGCTCCGCTGCAATCTGATTTAACTGTTCCTGGGAAGGCATGTCCAGATCCATCACACATCCACACTCTCTGCAAGAAAAGTGGTAATGCGGTGCCGGGTTTCCGTCAAATCTGTCCGGGCCTCCACTGACAGTAATTTTTTGAACCTCCCCCAGATCAGACAAAAGAGAAAGATTCCGGTAAACAGTTCCGAGACTGATATTTGGAAATTCGTCTTTGATACTCATATAAACCGTTTCCGCAGTCGGATGATCATAGCGGCCTGTCAGGCACTGCCGGATCGCCTCCCGCTGACGACTTCGTTTTATCATAATACTCTCCCTCATTTCTCCATTAGCCTAAAACAATAATAGGAACTGTTACTGACATTATAATAATACTTTAGTACCAAAATGTCAATCCTTTTTTCAAAATAAACGACATATTTTTTTCCCCGGCTCATAAACTATACAAGACATCAAATACAAAACAGGAGAATTCTTCAATTGAGACGATTTATTACTTATATTTATGAATATGAACAGGGAAACCGCGGACGAAATACCGGGTTCATCCGCACCGATTTGCGCGAAAACAGCTGCCGTATGGAACTTCAGATCCGGGGGTTTGACCGTTTCAAGGGAAAATGTCCGGTCTATCTGACAGTATATGAAAATGGTCTGCAGGCTATACCTGTTACCGAATTATTGCTCACGCAGGGTATGGGAACCTGCAGCTTTACCTGTGAAAATAATCGGATCGGAAACAGTGGTTTTGACGTGCATCAGGCACAAACCCTGACCATTGCCTGTGGCAACGGAAGGTTTCTGACCGGATGCCTTTCTTCCACTCCGGTTCCGGAGGCACTCCGGGGAGAATTTTTAATCTTTCAGAAAAAAGAAGCGGTACCGCCTGCCGCTCAGGCACAGACAGAGCCGGTCATACAGACGCAATCTACAACCGAACCAGAGCGATTCCGTCAGCCGCAAGCCATGCCAGAACCGGTACCCGTCCGACAGTCACAAGCCATGCCAGAACCGGAACCCATCCGGCAGCCCGAAACTACTCCTCAACCGGAAACGATCCAACAGCCGAAAACAATCCCTCAACCAGAAGCAGTCCGGCAGCCACAAGCCTCTTATCAGAAAGTAGAAATTCAGGATATCCGAAAGCTTCCAAAAAGCAATTGGAATCTGTGCAACAACCGTTTTCTTCTGCACGGTTTTTTCAATTATCACTATCTCATGTTGAAAACGCTGGAAATGAATGGAGAAAAACAACAGTTTCTTGGAATTCCTGGAATCTATGAGCAGCCGGAGCGTATGATGGCAATGCTCTTTGGTTTCCCGGAATTTGAGGCAGCAGCCGCAGTATCCTCAGACTCCAAAGACATGACCGGAGTTTTCGGATACTGGATGTGTCCGCTTAATCAGGATTAATCATGCAAAACTGCGCATGATCCCGCCACTTTTGATTGAGCATCATATAATCATGGCAGATACCTTCGTACACGAACCCCACCCGTTCAAGTAGCCGGATACTTGCCGTATTATCCGGAAGTGCCCATGCCATGGCACGGTGAAGTTTTAAATCCCGGAACACCAGATCCATAATAAAACGCAGTGATTCCGTTGCGTATCCGCGATGATGATATGCGCTGGAAAACTTATATCCAACCTCACACTGTTCAGAAAATCCACGCGTAATATGATGTACGCATATCGTCCCTATGATACGCTCCGGATGCTCTTTCTCATATACATAAAACCGGAACAGTGTTCCCTGTACTGCCATGTTATACTCAAACAGGAGCATCTGTCTCTGGAACTGGCGGGTATAAAAATTCGGCATCCGGTCCGGCTCAAATTTTTCAAACAGTTCTTTATCCCGCATATAAAAATCCAGTACCGCATCTGCCTGATCCGGCTTTATTATTTTTAAAAGAAGACGTTCTGTCTCATATGCAAATAACATACTTCTTCCTTCCATATGATTTCTATGGTATAGTATTATACTGTAATTAAAAGGTTACTTATCCCCATAATTATCATAACGATTTCAAGGAAGAATGTCTATGACTGATGATGAAAAATTTATGAAAGAAGCCTTAAAACAGGCGAAAAAAGCCTATGCGATCGATGAAGTCCCGATTGGATGTGTGATTGTCCAAAACGGTAAAATCATCGCAAGAGGATATAACCGGCGCAACATCGATAAAAATACGCTTGCCCATGCAGAACTGTCTGCCATCCGCAAAGCAAGTAAAAAAACAGGTGACTGGCGGCTTGAGGACTGCGACCTCTACGTTACGCTGGAGCCATGCCAGATGTGTGCCGGTGCAATTGTACAATCCCGTATGCGGCGGGTAATCATCGGTTCCATGAATCCCAAAGCCGGATGTGCAGGATCTGTCCTGAATCTTCTGCAAATGCAGCAATTTAACCATCAGGTGGAAATTACCAGAGGTGTTCTTGAAGAGACCTGTTCTTCCATGCTTTCTGCTTTTTTCCGGGAACTGCGCCAGCGCAAAAAGAAGCCGGCTAAATCCGAATGATCTTCGCCTCGTGATGCATTGCAGGAATGATTTTTTCCATCAGATCTGCAGTGCGCACACGCAGGCTGGACGTATTAATACACGGATGGCATCCCACATATTCTCCCTTTAAAACATCTTCATCAATGACCAGCTGCACATGATTTTCCGTATCATTCATAAGCCCAAGCACGCTGACAGATCCCGGTGTGATATCGAGGTATTCTTCCATATACGATTCACTGGCAAAAGAAAGCCGGCTTGTACCAAGCTTTTTTGACACATCCTTTGTCACGAAACGTTTATCTCCCACAATCATCAGAAGATAAAATTCTTTTTTATTTGCCGTACACAAAAACAGATTCTTGCATATGGTAGCTTCCAGCACGCGGTCTGCCTCCTCACATGCTTCCATCGTCATCAGGGCTTCATGATCCACCCGTTCATATATAACGCCAAGTTTATCTAAAAAATCATACACACGGATCTCCTTTTCCAGTCTTCCTGACGTATCCGCGGGTCTTCCCTGTTCCAGTTTCAACATAATTCTTCCTCTTTTTCTTGTATTTTGTACTCATCATACCCCTCTTTTTTGCATTTGTATAGAAATTTCTGCATAGACTAAAACTAAGATGGCTGCTTTTAGAGCCGCAGCCCAACGGTAAGGAGACAAATTATGTGTGGAATTTCAGGCTTTTGCGATTTTTCATTAAACTACTATGACAAAAAACCCTTCTGGGAAACGATCCTTGTACAAATGCACGAAACTTTAAAGCACCGCGGTCCGGATCAGGCGATGATTGATCTACAGCCACATGTGGGGCTGTCACATGCACGCCTTTCCATCCGCGATCTTAAAAGCGGTATCCAGCCTATGACACGTACTTTCCACGGGAAAACCTGTTCCATTGTTTATAATGGAGAAATTTATAATCACCGGGAACTGCTGCCCGAACTGCAGGCAGCCGGATATCGCTTTACCACAACATCCGACACGGAAATCATTCTATGCGCTTATATGCATTTTGGAAAAAATTTTGTTGAAAAATTAAATGGAATTTTCGCATTTGCAATCTGGGACGATACCAACAGAGAACTGCTTCTCTACCGTGACCGTGCCGGCACAAAGCCTTTGTTTTATACCCAGACCGGAAGCTCCTTTGTTTTCGGATCGGAACCCAAAGCATTATTTTGTCATCCGGATGTCACTCCATCCATTGACAAAAACAGTCTGCAGGAAATTCTGGCGGTCGGTCCGGCACGCACCTCCGGAAACGGCGTATTCACAGGCGTAAAGGAAGTTATGCCGGGACATTATCATATATTCTGTCCGGACGAACAGCACGACATTCTCTACTGGGATCTGCCCTGCCGGGAACATAAAGATTCCTATACCCAAACCGTACAGACCGTTTCTTTTCTCGTGCGTGACACTGTAGAACGACAGATGGTGTCCGATGTTCCGGTATGCACCTTTCTCTCCGGCGGCATTGATTCTTCGATTGTCACTGCATTAGCCGCCCGCCATATGCAAAAAGAAGGAAAAATTTTAAACACGTTTTCTTTTGACTTCTCTGAAAACGAGAAATATTTTAAGTCCAATGCCTTTCAGCCGGAACGGGATCTTCCTTACGTCAACCGGATGCTGCAATATTGTAAAACATCCCACACCTATTTAGAGTGCAGCCAGGAGGCTCTCTTTGCCGCCCTGTCCGATGCGGTCACCGCCAAAGACCTTCCCGGAATGACCGATGTGGACGCCTCTCTTTTGTATTTTTGTTCCGAAGTCGCCAAACATAATAAAGTAACACTCACCGGAGAATGTGCCGATGAAATTTTCGGCGGCTATCCATGGTTTTACCGACCGGAACTTATGAACCGGGATGGTTTTCCGTGGTCTGCCGATCCTGCTGCACGTACCTCCATTCTTTCCGATGACGTGCTTCGCACGCTGGATCTGGCAGAATATTCTCATGCACGCTATGAGGAAACACTCTCCCACGTTCCGCATCTGGATGGCGAATCCCCTGAGGAAGCCCGCCGTCGTGACATTGGCTATCTGAATATCAAATGGTTCATGCAGACCCTGCTCGACCGCATGGATCGCACCAGCATGTACTCTTCCCTGGAAGCCCGTGTCCCATTTGCCGATCACCGGATCATGGAATATGTTTTCAATGTGCCGTGGCAGATGAAATATCGGAATGGAGTCGAAAAATCCCTGTTGCGGGATGCCTGTGCCGATCTGCTGCCACGGGAACTTCTCTGGCGCAAAAAAAGCCCGTATCCAAAGACATACCATCCGGCCTACGAACAGATGCTGATCAGGCGCATGCGGGAAATTCTGAACGATCCGAATTCTCCGGTACTGCCGCTTCTGGACCGTTCCAAAACAGAAGCTTTCCTTGCCGCACCAAAGGAACTCGGCAAACCATGGTTCGGCCAGTTGATGGCAGGTCCGCAGCTCATTGCTTACTTTATCCAGATCAACACCTGGATGCAGATCTATCATTTGTCCATCTGACGTCCCGACACCGGATATCAATCATTCTTCACTAAAAAAGGAGTTGCCCCGCAAAAGGCAACTCCTTTTTGTAGTACAGCATCAACTGCAGTTTTTAACGTTATATTTCACATTATCCCTTGACACTTCCCAGTGCAATACCCTGAACGATATGCTTGGAAAGAATCAGATACACAACGATAACCGGCAGGATCGAGAATGTAATCATCACATATACCTGGCCCATATCAAACTTCAACCAGTCTGCTGCACGAAGCTGTGCAATCAGAATTGGAAGTGTTTTCTTTTTATCATCATGCAGAATCAGTGCCGGTGTGAAGTAATTGTTCCAGCTGCTGACGAATGTAAAAATTGCCTGTACGGCGATCGCCGGTTTCATCAGTGGAAGTACAATACTGTTGAATGTACGGAACTCTCCGGAACCATCAATTCGTGCGGCCTCTATCAGAGACAGTGGAAGTGCACTCTCCATGTACTGCTTCATGTAGAAGAATACAACCGGAGAAGCGATTGTCGGAACAATCAGTGGAATGAAGGAATCCATCATTCCCATCTTTGTCACTAACTTGATAAATCCAAGTGCAGTAACCTGTGTCGGAATCATCATGATCATCAGGATGAACGGATAAATAAACCGTTTCATTTTGAAATCATATGCATGAATGGCATATGCTGTCATGGTTGAGAAATAAGTACAAAGCACTGCCGAGCAAGCGGCGATGATCAGACTGTTAAACATTCCATACCAGATTGGAAGCGTTCCGTGCACCAGATTGTTCCAGTTTTTTAACAGGTTCGTACTTGGAATCGCGGTAAATCCGGATTGTAACTCTCCGTTTGATCTGGTTGCGTTGATAAACATAATGTAAAACCAGAACAGACAGAAAAATGAGATAATAATCAATACTACATAGGCGATGATGCGCCGTGCGTGAAGTCCTACACCCTTCTGGGTGTCGTTTGTATTTGTCTTTGCCATATCAATTACCCCTTTCTCTTGTCATTGCCGGTAACCTTAAATACGATCAGGCTTAAGATTGTGGTAAGAATGAACAGTACAACAGACAGTGCACCAGCCATACCATAGTTCTTACTGAACAAATGCTTATTCAGATACATGATCAATGTCATGGTAGATCTCATCGGATCACCGGTTCCATTTGTCAAAATCTGCGGTACATCGAACAGCTGCAGACCACCGATCAGTGATGTGATGATTACATATACCAGAATCGGGCGAAGCAGTGGAAGTGTAATCTTGAAAAATACCTGTGTGGAAGTTGCTCCATCCACCTCAGCTGCTTCAAAGAGGGAAGTATCAATTCCCATCATTCCAGCCATCAGAAGGATGGTCGTGTTACCAAACCACATCAGGCAGTTCATCATGGCGATCAGGCCTCTGGCACTTCCTGCATGTGATAAAAATTTATAAGGTTCTGAGATAAATCCGATCTGCATCAGCAGGGAGTTGATTGGTCCACCATCTGAAAAGAGTGTGAAGAACAACATAGAAAATGCAGATGCCATAATCAGGTTCGGCAGATAAATTACAGTTTTGAAGAATCTGGACCCTTTTAATTTCAGACGGACATCGGAAAACCATGCACCTAATAAAAGGGAGAGGAAAATCTGTGGTATGAAGCACATGATCCAAAGAACCATCGTGTTCTTAAAATATGTCCAGATATCTCCACCACTGAATAATGCCTTGTAATTATCTAATCCAACAAATGTCGGTCCAACCTGTGTTAAACCGGACATATAATTTTCGAAGAAACTGTTATAAATGGTGTTTACTAACGGTACCAGCTGAAATATTACAAATACAACGATAAATGGAATCAGAAATATGTAGCCCCATTTATTATATCTGACCGCTTTTCCTCCACTATTACTTTTCATAAGACCTACCTCCCAACTGGTATGTTATGATGAATATAGTTTTTGTTACACATATTTTTGCTAAAAAGATGGTGCCTGCCTTCCGTCATATCGTCTGGCAGGCACCTGTGGGGTAAGGCGAACGCCTTATAGTATTAGTAAGTTAACTCTGGGTACTTCTCAGTTACAGCCTTGTAGAAGAGGTCAAGTGCTTCTTCCTTGCTTGCTTTTCCTTCGAAGTAGTTCTTCATAGCGTTCTGGAATTCTTCGTTACATCCCTGATCGTAAGAAGACAGGTTACTTAAGTCAAGTGTCTCAACACCTGCGCAGTACATTGGGAGTGGATTCTGTCCACCAAGAATCTTGCTGGTATATTCTTTATCATCTTTAACCTTAATAGATCCATCTGCCAATCCGTTCATAACGGTGCTGTTGTTTACGAAATCGTCATCATCTACAACGATATCTTTCATAATGTCGTCATCTGTTGTCATCTTTAACATAATATCTTTTACAAGATTTGCGTTATCTGTTCCCTGAGCTGCACAGATCCATGTACCACCCCAGAAGAAGCCCTGCGGTCCCTGAGCTGCGCCCCATCCGCCGTTGTATCCGATAGATCCTTCTGTATCAGCTGCCATAGAGAAGTTTACTAACCATGCAGGTCCAAAGTAGCAGAATACTTTACCCTGTGGATAGAATCCTTTTGACCAGTCATCTGACCAGAGATCACAAGTACCTGTCTCGCCAGCATCTACCTGAGCCTTAGAATCGTCTACCCATTTCATAATGTTGTCATCGATATTGATCTTATTTCCGTCTACCCACTTAGATGTTACATTGTTGGAGTATACACGGTATGTATCGTTTGCAGAAGCAGTCATCTTGTAACCTGCATCCTTCATCTTCTTTGCGGTATCGTTATATGTATCCCAATCCTTTACATATTCCTGAACCTTATCTGGATCGTCTGTTCCGAGAACTTCTTTGGCTGCATCTCTGTTATAGAAAAGAACACCTGGGCAGCCCTGCCATGAAAGGCCTTTTAAAACGCCCTTGGAATCGGTAACGATATCCTTTGTGTACTGATACTGTTTTGACAGATCGCTGTCTGTAATTCCCAGATCCTTAATTGGCATCGTATAATCGGTATCTACATACTTCAATGCGTAATCTGCTTCTACCAGGAATAAGTCAATCTTATCATCTGCTGGAGCATCTGCCTGATTTAATAAGGTAGCATCCAGATTGTTCTGGTAAGCATTGTCATCGTTTGGTGTAATGTTCCAGACAACATCAACATCACCGATCTTTCCATGTGTTGCATCAACTTCCTGATAATCCGGATAGTGAGCTGTGATACGGCTCTTGAACTCCTCGTTCCAGCAATAAATGTTTAAAACCTTTCCGGTATCTTCTGCCGGAGCAGTTACTTCAGAACTGGTATCTGCCTTTGAAGTATCCGGTGTTGTTGCATTGTCGCTGCTCTCTTTACTTCCGCAGCCAGCAAACATTGTTGCTACCATTGTTGCGCACAGCAGTGCACTTACGACTTTCTTCTTCATATAAAACCCTCCTTAATATTTGTTGACCTGTTGGTCAGTTTGTTTTGAAGAAATCTGCCGGCTTTATTCTTTCGGCTGAATTGCACCTACGGACTGTCCCGGTACTAAACTTCCTTCTATAACGACTCTCTCGACGAGAGTTGTTCTCGGTTTCTCAATGGTTCCGACGAGCCTTATTGCAGCTTCGCTTCCAATTATTTCTGTGTTCTGGCGAATTGTTGTAAGTTTTGGATATAAAAGCTGCGAGATCATCGTACCGTCATATCCGGCTACCGAAATGTCTCTCGGAATTCGAAGTCCCATTTCAATAATGACATTTCTACCTCCTATTAAAGAAGTATCATCCGGATAAATGATACAGGTTGGCGGATCTTCCAGATTCAACAGTTCCTTTGTCTGTTTTGCAGATCCTTTTGTCTCAAGATAATCAGCTGAGCGGACATAGGTATCGGGAATTTCAAGCCCCAGTTCATCAATTGTCCGATAAAAACTTGCGAGCCGGTCCCGCGTAACACTTGATCCTTCCTGTCCATGAATATATGCAATTTTTCTGTGTCCCTGACTGTATATGTACTTTACTAAATCTTCCATACCCTGTATATTGTTGGAAGTAACTGCGGTGCAGTTATGATGTACATAATCAATCGTAACTACAGGTATTTCACTGTTCATCAGCTCGATCACATCCGGGTCATCAAAATTGGCACATACAATTACGACCCCCTCAAAATTCCGGTACCGGCAATGTTCATAATAGGACATTTTCCGATTTTCAAAGCAGGTGTTGATAAATGTAATATCATATCCTAACTTTTCTGCCTGAATCTTAAGTCCGTTCAGCACACCGGAGAAATATTCATGAGTCAGGCCCCTTCCGGCTTCCTCCTCGAAGAGTACCCCGATATTATATGAGCGGTTTGTCTTAAGTGCTCTGGCCGCTGCATTCGGAAAATATCCAAGTGCTTCTGCCGTTTGCTTTACCCGGTTTTTTGTCTCTTCACTGATATCTTTATGATCATTCAGTGCTTTGCTTACGGTCGCAGTAGAAACACCACATCGTTCAGCAATTGTTTTTAAAGATACCATATCATTCCTCCAATGTTTCGGGAAATTTTCTTAATCGTTTTCGTAGCTTTAATATACCCCCATATGCCTGTAAATGCAATACTTTTTTGTCATTTCGTCAATTTAAACACTTCATTCTTGACTGTTTTGTGCATATTGTATGTGTATTTTGTGTCCGTGCATGCGCACGCTGTTTTATTCTTATACGTTTACGCAATTTGTTTGTTTTTTAATGTTGCGCACGCATTTGTTGTTTTCTTATATTTTTTGTTTTCGTTTTTGTTCAAGTTGCTAGATTTGCCTGTTTTAAGCCATTTTGTGTTGATTTTTTAAATTTCAGAGACTATACTCTATTTATAAAAGAGAGCGCTTAAACGTTTTCGCTCTTATAGATAAGTGGCATTTAAAACAAGCACGATGGATTGATTACTCCACCAAATGCTTCTTTCCACTTTCATCTACTATGTCACAAGTAAATAATTTTATATGGAGGATACACACATGAAATTTGGATATTTCGATGATGCGAACAAAGAATATGTTATTACCTCTCCTAAGACACCACTCCCATGGATCAACTATCTGGGTTCTGAGAATTTCTTTTCTCTGATCTCCAATACCTGCGGTGGCTATAGCTTCTATAAAGATGCAAAGCTTCTTCGTCTGACGAGATACCGTTATAACAATGTTCCTTTCGACAGCAATGGACACTACTACTATATTAAAGAGGGCGATACCATCTGGAATCCCGGATGGATGCCAACCAAGACCGATCTGGACGCTTATGAGTGTCATCACGGTATGGGCTACTCCACCTTCCGGAGCAGTAAAAATGATCTGCAGGCAGAGCTGACCGCATTTGTTCCGGTTGGAAAGAACTGTGAGATCAATCAGCTGACTCTTACCAATAACAGTAAAGAGACGAAAGATTTTTCTGTTTTTTCTTATGTAGAATTCTGTTTATGGAATGCAATGGACGACATGACCAACTTCCAGCGTAATTTCTCTACCGGTGAAGTAGAAGTTCATGGATCTGCAATTTATCATAAGACCGAATACCGTGAGCGTCGTAATCACTATGCACTGTATGCAGTGAATGCCCCGGTAGACGGATTTGATACTGACCGCGATTCCTTCCTTGGAGCATACGGAGAAAACTCTGCTCCTGAAGTTGTCGTGTCCGATCAGTCCAAAAACTCCATTGCCAGCGGATGGGCTCCGGTAGGCTCCCATCATCTGAAAGTGTCTCTTGCTCCCGGCGAATCCAAAACTTTCGTATTTATTCTGGCATACATAGAGAATCCTGTTGAAGAAAAATGGATCGGACGCGCCGAAGATGGAAAGATTAACCGCACACGTGCGGAAGCTCTGATGAAAGAATTTGATACCAAAGAAAAATCAGAAGCAGCACTGGCTGAACTGAAAAAATACTGGGATGAACTGCTTTCTCACTTTACGGTATCCTCTTCCGAGGAAAAACTGGATCGTATGGTAAACATCTGGCATCAGTATCAGTGTATGGTCACATTTAATATGAGCCGTTCTGCTTCCTACTTCGAATCCGGTATCGGACGAGGCATGGGATTCCGTGATTCCTGTCAGGATCTGCTTGGTTTCGTACATCTGATTCCTGACCGCGCAAGAGAGCGTATTCTGGATATTGCAGCAACACAGTTTGAAGACGGAAGTGCATATCATCAGTATCAGCCTCTGACCAAGAAAGGTAATTCTGATATCGGAAGCGGTTTCAACGATGATCCGCTCTGGCTGATTGCAGGTACCGCAGCATATATCAAAGAAACCGGGGATTACACCATCCTGGATGAAAAAACGCCGTATGACAGTGATCCTTCCAAGGCAACTGATTTTATGGAGCATTTACGCCGTTCCTTCCACTACACCATCGATCATCTCGGACCGCATAAACTTCCGCTGATCGGCCGTGCAGACTGGAATGACTGCCTGAACTTAAACTGCTTCTCCACAGAACCGGGAGAATCCTTCCAGACATTCGGCCCATCCGAAGGACCAAATGCAGAGTCTGTTTTCATTGCCGGTATGTTTGTCCGTTACGGTAAAGATTATGTAGAGATCTGCCGTCACAGAGGACTTGAAGACGAGGCAAAACTTGCAGAAGATGCCATTGCGGAAATGGAAAAAACAGTTCTTAATGCCGGCTGGGACGGAGAATGGTTCCTGCGTGCATACGATCATTACAAAAACAAGATTGGTTCTAAAGAATGTGAAGACGGTAAGATTTTTATCGAGCCACAAGGCTTCTGCGTTATGGCAGAGATCGGCCTGAAAGAAGGAAACTGTCTGAAAGCCATGGAATCCGTAGAAAAATATCTGGATACTAAATACGGTATTGTACTTCTTCAGCCACCTTATCACAGATACCATGTAGAACTTGGTGAAATTTCCTCTTATCCACCAGGATATAAAGAAAATGCCGGAATCTTCTGCCACAACAATCCTTGGATTTCCATTGCAGAAACCGTTGTTGGACGTGGAAACCGTGCATGGCAGGTATATACAAGAACCTGTCCTGCATATATCGAAGATATCAGCGAAATTCACCGTACCGAACCTTATGTATATTCGCAGATGATTGCCGGAAAAGATGCTCCAAACTTTGGAGAAGCCAAGAACAGCTGGCTGACCGGTACTGCAGCGTGGACATTCCTGGACGTTTCCCAGTATATTCTCGGAATTCGTCCGGATTACGACGGATTGACCGTCGATCCATGTATTCCATCCACTCTGGATGGTTTCGAAGCAAAACGTGACTTCCGTGGTGTGACCTATCACATCAGCGTCCGTAACCCAAAACACGTAGAAAAGGGTGTTGCTTCCATGACCGTTGATGGCATTGCCGTAGACGGAAATACGATTCCATTACCAACCGGCAAGACAGAAGTCTCTGTCGAAGTGGTTATGGGCTAATACTTAATCACAGTAATTCTTGTTTCCGGTTTTGTGCCGGAAGCAGTTTTACCATTTTTCATTATTTTCCTACCCCCAAAAAGAGGGTGCGCATTATGCGCACCCTCTTTTTATTCATGATGATTTTATTTATGATGAATCGCTTTTTTCACCCATATAAATAAGTTTCTTACAAATACTCCTCCAAAAAAGATCTGCCAGCATAATGCCATTGGGAAGTTTAATGCAAATTTTTGCAGCCACACTGCGATCACCTGATTTCCCGGATGTGCAAACAAAACCGTGGCAATCAGACTCATTACCGGACACATCAGGCATACAATCATAGAACAGATTGCAAGTGTCACAAAGACCGGCTTGTCTTCTTTCGGATTTACCAGACGAAACGCCAGCATCGTTGCCAGTTTCTCCACTACAAAATACTCCAGGATACATGCGATCGGCCACATAATCGGTATTTCATGAAACGCCAGCAGAAAAATTTCGTTTGTCATTCCGCCTTTGTCGATTGCGATGTTATAGCATACCATGGCATACACCATGACAAACGCCATAACAAGTGTAAATAAAATATTTTCGAGTCTACTCTTCTTTGGCATAATTTTGCCCTCCTTTAATATAAATAAATTTGAGCATAGAAAAACACACGCGTGTTGTTCGTTAATCAGTGAGTAATGCACACATGTGTCGTTTCCAATTATACCAATATGTTCTCTATACAATTAAAAGTGCCTAGTTCCGGAATCGAACCAGAGACACGAGGATTTTCAGTCCTCTGCTCTACCAACTGAGCTA
>CEAB01055828.1_pt1 | contig 109782 bp, 65 predicted proteins | sample 557651 | NCBI WGS metagenome assembly CEAB01 (sample SAMEA3182046, study PRJEB8094) | gut metagenome | biome: human; feature: gut; material: Stool; isolation source: human stools | place: Canada | collected 2011-11-15 | reverse complement strand
GCCCAGGTGGTGAAATTGGTAGACACGCTACTTTGAGGGGGTAGTGAACAATTACGTTCGTGCAAGTTCGAGTCTTGTCCTGGGCACTACCAAAAGAAAAAGACAATTGATGATCAATCAGTTGTCTTTTTTTGTTTGTTGTCTTGCACAAAAGAGAAAAACAGACTCTCTCAAAACTACACTCCTAAACTATCTAATATGAAAATTGCAATACAAAATCATTCAAAACATGAAAAGAATTACATTTTTGATTCATTAACTCCAAGGAGACATGTTCTGCAATCTTTTGATTATGTTTTGTATTAAGAAATATAGTAGATTTATTAGAACACAAATAAATTTGTTCTCCTAGCTTTTCCTTTGGAGATTGTATCGTTTCAGGAAGTCCTTTAAATTTGGGTTCTCTATTAAGTTTTAAAACATGCTTTATAGATTTTGGATCACAAATCAACCACGCCTCTATTTCTTCAACAGGAATGCAAACCAATTTTTTATCAACTGGGGCATCACAAAGTTTCCGTTCCAATTCCAATTGCAGAGCATTATAATCGTTTCGGTCAAGATCGTGAATTAGTATTATCATATCACACCCCCGTTTTACAAGACTTATAGCATAATCCAAAGCCTTGCGTTTTAACTTTCCACACCCATTACCAATAGCCTTTTTAAAATTTATATTATTCTTTCCTAATATCCGCTTAATAAGTATTCTTACAGTTTCAAAATCGCTATCATCTTCTGATATTATTCCTATAGATTTTATTCTATTCATCTTCAAATCCTCCTTCTTTCCAATATTCACCTAAATTACCAGAATTCTCCAAATAATCTTTCAATGCCTGAAACTCATTTTTAGACAAAGTTTTAAACAACGACTTAGCAATGGTTCCCTTATTTCTATTTTTATCAACCAATACTACATTCTCTGGCTCTAATTTATCCAATACAAAGTCAGAATGAGTACTAATAATTATCTGCTTAAAATTAGATTGAATTTTTATCAATTCTATAATGCTATTTAATAGGCCATGATGGACACAAACTTCAGGCTCCTCAATCAATAATAGGTTACTATCATCATTAAGAATATAGAACACCAAAGCGAGTGTCTTAAATGTACCTTCTGATAATTGATTCGGCGATAAATTTAAATTATCAATTATTATAGATGGAACAACTATATTTTTAATTTTTTCAATTTTCTCTACTTGTCCTCCAGCCTTAACCTTCAGAGAACTAGTAGGTATTTTATAGTCATAGAAAGAAATATCATCTACTAAACCAATCCCATTAGCATTAACAGTATTTACATATTTTTTAAACTCATTTTTATCTGTTGTATATGCAATGTATAAATCATACATAAACTGCTCATGAGTTCTAAATCTACGGTATGACTTGGTTAATCTAGAATCTTCCAACTCCAAAGAAATTGGACATTTTGTCGGATCTGAAAATTGAGTTGCACTATAGTAACTTATATTTCTTAAATACATTAATATTTCTATAGCAAAATTAAGTTCCTCTACATTTTTATAGTGGCCATATCGGACTTGATCTAATTTCAATTTACTCCCAGATCTTACGATATAATCTAAATATTCAAATAATTCGACATCAAGTTCAATCCATTTATGCCCAACTTTCTTTTTTTTAATTTTTAATTCGGCAGAATATATCTGTTCCATATTAGCTTCATTCGTATCATAATATAGATCAGCCCTTAATAAATACAACTCGCCATCAATAACAAGTAATAATTCTAGTCTTGAATTTGACAAAGACTCAATAATTGAAGACTGATGAAAATATCTGTTACGATTTATTTTTTGTAATAATTGCAAACTATTTAGGATATTACTTTTACCAACCCCATTACATCCTATCAAGGTTGTTAAATCGGTTAATATATCAACTTTTGTCTTTATACAAGAACGATAATTAAATATTTCTATCCTGCGAATTTTTATTGTTCTTCCCATAATTATCCCACAATTAAATAACATTATATTATTTCAAAGATACGAGAAAATTTGAATTCGGACACTCATTGTCGGAAGTATAATTTTTATCAACGTAAAAATCTTTCTTAAATAATCGTCTGTATAAAAAATATTCCAAGTCCTCGTTTATAATTTTTGAACTTGATATTCTCCGCTATATACTCACTCATACTGGGAAAAATATTATTATATAAAACATAAGTTAATCATTGATGCGAACATTACATGACAAGAAAAAATTACCTATTCCATAGTAAATCGCAAAAAAATAATTTTCCATTATGGTCGTAGAAAAAACTGCACCATACCCCAAATCGCATCCAAATCCTACAAGAAAGTGTTCGAGAATGGATGCGCCAGGGGCACAAAAAAAAACAATTGATGATCAATCAGTTGTCTTTTTTGGTTACCGCCTTGCAGCAACCCCACAACACGCAGTCTATCAATATCCCCCCGGAAAATAATCGCTTCACACGGACTTTCAACCCGCAAAGCGGATTTGCTGCACTTCCGACAACCGGGTTTCGCGCTCCACGAACACGACCGAAACGGACATAAAACAGGCCGGAGCAGCATCCCGGGCACAAAACCGGACAAAAACCACGGCGGAAGGCCGGCCGGCGGGTTTCAATCCGGTTTACCAAAACGGCCGGGATCCAAACGCATAAATTGCTGTTTACAAACATCTTCCCAAAAAAGTATATTTACTTTGCCTCTAACATACCCGGGATATAATCCCGGGTTACATATTTATTAATTTACTTTGTAAAAGTGGAATTACGCAATGTTCCGAAACCTACAAACCAAACTTAAATACGACCATGGACTCATTTTACAACGGGTTTGCATCCGTCTGCAAGGCAGCCCGGACGATCTTCGGAAGAACAGGGGGTATGCGGCGCGGCACATCGCACCGGAAGCAGAAATCCATAACGGCGCTATGCCTGGCCCTGCTTCTGCTCGCATCGGGCACCCCCGTCCGCTCGCAGCAACGGGTTTATTTCGTCGACGGATACCACGGGGGCATCTACGGCCACTACCCGGTCGCCTGGAAAACCCGCTTCATCACCGACCAGCTGGCCGCGCATCCCGAATGGAGGATCGGGCTGGAGATCGAACCCGAGACATGGGACACCGTCGAGGTGCGTACGCCGGCCGACTACGCCCGGTTCAAGGCGATCGCCGCCGACAGGCGCGTCGAATTCACCAATCCGTCCTATGCCCAGCCCTACTGCTACAACATCTCGGGCGAAAGCATCATCCGGCAGTTCGGATACGGCATGCGGAAGATCCGCAGCCATTTCCCCGACGTGGAGTTCGTCACCTACTCCGTCGAGGAGCCGTGCTTCACCAGCTGCCTGCCGCAGATACTGAAACTCTACGGGTTCAAATACGCATCCCTGAAGTGTCCGAATACCTGCTGGGGCGGGTACACGGCGCCCTACGGCGGCGAACTGGTCAACTGGATCGGCCCCGACGGCAGTTCGATCCTCACTTCGCCACGCCATGCCTGCGAAGAGCTCCAGAAAAACTCGGTGTGGCAGACCACGGCATGGGGCAATGAGAAGGAGTACCTCGACGCCTGCATCGCATACGGCATCGCCCACCCGGTGGGGATGTGCTACCAGGATGCGGGATGGAAATACGGCCCCTGGATCGGGTCGGGCGACAGCATCCGCAACAACTCGGTCTACGTCACGTGGCGGGAGTATTTCGAACGGGTGACCGACGGCAGGAGCTCCGACGACTACCGCATGCCGCAGGAAGACGTCCGCGTAAGCCTTATGTGGGGCAGCCAGGTCTTGCAGCGCATCGCGCAGCAGGTGCGCGAATCGGAGAACAAGCTCGTCATGGCCGAAAAGGCGGGGGTCATCGCCAACCTGGCGAACGGCTACCGCTACGGGCAGGCAACGCTCGACGAGGGCTGGCGGACGCTGATGCTCGCCCAGCACCACGACTCGTGGATCGTACCTTACAACGGGCTCAACAAGCAGGGGACATGGGCGCAGCACATCCGCCGCTGGACGGCCGCCACCGACTCGCTGTGCGACGGGGTGATCGCCGATGCGCTGCAAAGCTTCGCGGCACCGGGCGACGGCGGCGTGGAGATCCGCCTGCGCGTCTGCAACACGCTCGGCAGCCCCCGCCGCGAAACGGTGTCGGCGACGCTGCCCGAAGGCCTCGGCGACGGGGAGCTAGCAGTGACAAACGCCAAAGGCAAACGGGTTCCGCACGCCATCGTCCCGGCGCAGGGCGGGCGGCGGCTCCTGTTCGAAGCCTCCGTCCCGGCATTCGGTTACACGACCTACACTGTAAAAAAGACATCCGGCAACGCGGCCGCGGCCGCACCCCGCCAGGCACAGGCACAGACGGGCCGGTACATCCTCGAGAACGACATGTACCGGATCGTGATCGACCCCGCACGGGGAGGCACCATCACGAGCCTCGTCGCAAAAAAGGAGGGCGGGAAGGAATTCGCCGACCCGCAGCACAAATTCGCCTTCGGCGAGTTGCGGGGATTCTTCTACGACCAGGGGCAGTTCCACTCCTCGGCGCAGTCCCCGGCCACCGTGACCGTACTCTGCGACAACGAGCTGGAAAAAAGCGTCCGCATCAGCGGCCGGATCGACACGCACCCCTTCACGCAGACGATCACGCTCCGCAAGGGCGAACGGAAGATCGGTTTCGACCTGAAGATCGACTGGCAGCACAACGTCGGCATCGGGGCATTCCGCCAGAAGGACGGCTTCAACAACAACCACAGGGCATTCTACGACGACCGTTTCAACCTCAACATCCTCTTCCCGGTCGCCCTCGACGCCCCCGCGCTGTATAAGGACGCACCTTTCGACGTCTGCAAAAGCACGCTGGAAAACACCCACTTCACCACCTGGGACAACATCAAGCACAACATCATCCTACACTGGGTAGACCTCGCGGAGCAGAACGGCGGCTACGGCTTGGCGCTCCTCTCCGACCACACGACCTCCTATTCCTACGGCGCGGACGCCCCGCTGGGACTTACGGTGCAATACTCCGGCAACGGGCTCTGGGGGCGTGACTACCCCATCGACGGCCCGACGCACATCCGGTTCGCCGTCGTACCCCACCGCAGGGCATGGGACGCCGCAGGCATCCAGGAGGAGAACCGGCGCTGGAACGAACCGCTGCTCTGCACGTTTGCGGCGCAGGCCGCCGCGGACGAAGCCTCGCTGATCGACGCGGCGGGCACGGGCTATGAGATTTCGGCTGCCTACCTCGACGGGGAGCAGATCGTCGTGCGCCTGTTCAACGCCGACGGCGACGGCACCCCGCAGAAAATCAGGTTCGCCTTCCCGCTTTCGAAGGTCGAGCAGACCGACCTGAACGGGAACGCGACGGCCGCCTGCGCCATCCGCAAGCGGGGCGGCGTATCGGAAATCGAGGTGGCGATGCCCCGCTTCGGACTGAAAACCCTTCGACTGACAAAATAAGACCAAGCCATGCACTACCGCAACATTCCCAAGATCTTACTCTTCCTCTTATTATGCTGCCCGTCCATGGGGCTCACCGGCTGCTCCACGGCCGCGCAGGGCGACACGGGCAGCTTCTCGCCGGCCGACTACGTGAACCCCTTCATCGGGGCGAGCACCAGCACGAGCGCCGCGGGCGTCTACCACGGGCTGGGCAAGACCTTCCCCGGGGCGACGACTCCCTACGGTATGGTGCAGGTCAGCCCCAACACCATCACCGGCGGGGACAACAGCCCCGGGTACAGCTACGAGCACACGACCATCGAAGGGTTCGCCTTCACGCAGATGAGCGGCGTGGGCTGGTTCGGCGACCTGGGCAACCTGCTGGTCATGCCGACGACCGGCCCGCTGCAAAAGATCGCGGGCAGGGAGGACGGCTCGATCGGGGGTTACCGTTCCCGTTACGACAAGGCCACGGAAACCGCGCGCGCGGGGTATTACAGCGCCCTGCTGACCGACTACGGCATCCGTGCCGAAAGTTCGGCCACCCCGCACTGCGGCATCCTGCGCTTCACCTTTCCCGAGGGCGAACAGTCGCGCATCCAAATCGACCTGGCGCGCCGCGTCGGCGGCACGGCCGAGCGGCAATACATCGAGGTGGTGGACAAGCACACCATCGCCGGGTGGATGAAATGCACCCCCGCCACGGGCGGCTGGGGCAACGGCGAGGGACAGGCCGACTATACGGTCTATTTCTACGCGCAGGTGGACAAGCCGATGGAAAACTACGGGTTCTGGAGCGCCGACATCCCCGACGACTGGGTACGCAAGCGCGACGAGGTGGTCAGCGTCCCCTACCTGCAGCGCGTAGCCGCGGCGCCCGTCGTCACGGGCATCGACCGCATCGAAGGCAGGCACATCGGTTTCTACACCGAATTCGGGACGCGGCAGGACGAGCAGGTCGTCCTCCGCGCGGGCATCTCGTTCGTCGACATGGAGGGCGCCCGGAAGAATTTCGAGGCGGAGATCGCCGGCAAGGCGTTCGACCAGGTTGCCCGCGAGGCGCGCGAGCTGTGGAACCGGGAGCTGGCGCGCATCCGCATCGACGGGGGCAGCGACCGGCAAAAGACGATCTTCTACACGGCGCTCTACCACACGATGATCGACCCCCGCATCTACACCGACGCCGACGGGCGCTACCCGGGGGCGGACGGCAGAATCCATACCACGGGAGGCAGGTTCACCAAACGCACGATCTTCAGCGGCTGGGACGTGTTCCGCAGCCAGATGCCGTTGCAGACCATCATCAACCCGCAACTGGTCAGCGACCTCGTGAATTCGCTCGTCACGATGGCCGATGAGAGCGGGCGCGGCTATTTCGAGCGCTGGGAGATCGTCAACGCCTACTCGGGCTGCATGCTGGGCAACCCGGCGCTGTCGGTACTGGCCGACGCCTATGCCAAGGGCATCCGCAGCTACGACGTCGAGAAGGCCTACCGCTATGCCGTGAACTCCTCGAAGCGTTTCGGCAACGACCCGCTGGGCTACACCCCCTCGGAACTGTGCATTTCGCACACGCTCGAATACGCCTATACCGACTGGTGCATCTCGCGCCTGGCCACGCAGCTGGGCAAGCGGGAAGACGCCGCCCTCTACGCCGCCAAAGGGCAGGCCTACCGCAATATCTTCGACCGGGAGAAGGGGTGGTTCCGCCCGCGCCGCGCCGACGGAGGGTGGGAGCCGTGGCCCGAGAACGCCCGCACCACCGAGTGGTACGGCTGCATCGAGTCGAACCCCTATCAGCAGGGATGGTTCGTGCCGCACGACGTCGAGGGCATGGTATCGCTCATGGGCGGGCGCGAAGCCGTCCTGCGCGACCTCACGGAGTTCTTCGACAAAACCCCGTCGGACATGCTCTGGAACGACTACTACAACCACGCCAACGAACCCGTCCACCTCGTGCCGTTCCTCTTCAACCGGCTCGGGCAGCCGTGGCAGACCCAGAAATGGACGCGCCACATCTGCGAAAAGGCCTACGCCGACAAGGTCGAGGGGATCGTGGGCAACGAGGACGCCGGACAGATGTCGGCCTGGTACGTGCTCGCGGCCGCGGGCCTGCATCCCGCCTGCCCGGGCGACACGCGGATGGAGATCACCAGCCCCGTCTTCGACCGCATCGAACTGCGCCTCGACCCGGCCTACGCGCCGGGCGGGACATTCACCGTCGTGGCGCACGGGAACAGCCCCTCGAACGTCTACATCCAGCGGGCGGTGCTCAACGGCAGGGAGCACACGGCATCGCACATCGACTTCGCCGACATTGCGGCCGGAGGGACGCTCGAACTCTACATGGGCGACACCCCCAACACCCGGTGGGGCATATAGGCAACAACAGGACGAACCTAATCATATCATTAATAACAGACGACAAACCTATGGAAAACACCGTCAACAAAGACCGCAGCCGGCTGCGGTCATCGCTCAGGCGGATCGCCGCGGCAGGCCTCTTCGGCCTCTGCTCGCTGTCGGCCGCCTTCGCGCAGAAACAGGACTACGTGCAATACGTGAACACGCTGCAGGGCACCGACTCGAAATTCGAACTGAGCTACGGCAACACTTACGCCACGACCGGCATGCCCTACGGGATGCACACCTGGGGCGCACAGACCGGCCCCAACGGCGAAGGCTGGAAATACCAGTACTCGGTCGACAAGATCCGCGGATTCCAACAGGCGCACCAGTGCAGCCCGTGGATGAGCGACTATGCGGTCTATTCGCTCATGCCCGAGGTCGGGGAGCTGGTCGTAAACGAGGACGCGCGTGCATCGAAATTCAGCCACGCCAACGAGATCGCCAAACCGCACTATTACCGGGTGACGCTCGACAACGGCATCACCACCGAAATGGCACCCACCACGCGCGGCGTGCACCTGCGCTTCACCTACCCCCGGAAAGGCGACGCCTACCTGGTGCTGGACGGCTATTTCGCCATGAGCGGAATGAAGATCGACCCCGCCAAACGGCAGATCTCGGGGTGGGTGAACAACCAGCGTTTCGTCAACCACCCCGAAACCTTCCGCAACTATTTCGTCATCCAGTTCGACCGGCCGTTCGAGGAGTACGGGCTCTGGGAGAACGAGCATGACGAACGCTTCCCGGGCATGACCGAGGGCGAGGGCAAGGGCTACGGGGCCTACGTGCGCTTCAAGGCCGGCACCAAAGTGCAGGCCAAGGCCGCCTCGTCCTACATCAGCCCCGAGCAGGCGCTGCTCACGCTCGACCGCGAACTGGGCGCCGACAAGAACCTCGAAGCGACCCGAAAGCGCGGCGCCGAGACGTGGAACGCCCTGCTGGGCCGCATCGCAGTCGAAGGCGGCACCGACGAGGAGATCCGCACCTTCTATTCGTGCCTGTTCCGCGCCAACCTCTTCTCGCGCAAGTTCTACGAACGCGACGCCGAGGGCAACCCCTACTATTACAGCCCCTACGACGGCAAGGTACACGCCGGCTACATGTATACCGACAACGGTTTCTGGGATACGTTCCGTTCGCAGTTCCCGCTGACCAACATCCTGCACCCAACGATGCAGGGACGCTACATGAACGCCCTGCTGGCGGCACAGGAGCAGTGCGGCTGGCTGCCATCGTGGTCGGCACCCGGCGAGACGGGCGGCATGATCGGCAACCACGCCATTTCGCTGCTGACCGACGCATGGGCCAAAGGCATCCGCACGTTCGACCCCCAGAAGGCGCTGGAAGCCTACGCCAAGGAGGCGATGAACAAAGGCCCGTGGGGCGGTGCCAACGGCCGCGCGGGATGGAAGGAGTACTGGCAGCTGGGATACGTCTCCTACCCCGAGTCGATGGGCTCGACGGCACAGACGCTCGAATACGCCTACGACGATTTCTGCGGCTACCAGCTGGCGCGCATGACCGGCAACAAGTTCTACGAGGAGATCTTCTCGCGCGTGATGTATAACTACCGCAACGTCTTCGACAAGGAGTCGGGCTTCATGCGCGGCCGCCTCAAGGACGGCAGCTGGCTCGCACCCTTCGACCCCTACGAGTGGGGCGGCCCCTACTGCGAAGGCAACGCCTGGCACTATAACTGGTCGGTATTCCACGACGTGCAGGGGCTCATCAACCTCTACGGCAGCGACGAAGCGTTCACCGCCAAGATCGACTCGGTATTCACCGTGCCGAACGTCATCCGTCCGGGCACCTACGGCGGCATGATCCACGAGATGAAGGAGATGGAACTGGCCGGCATGGGGCAGTACGCCCACGGCAACCAGCCCATCCAGCATATGATCTACCTGTACAGCTACGCCGGCCAGCCGTGGAAGACCCAATACTGGTCGCGGCAGATCACCGGGCGGCTCTACAACTCCTCGGAGCGCGGCTATCCGGGCGACGAAGACCAGGGTGGCATGTCCTCGTGGTATATTTTGAGCTCGCTGGGCATTTACAGCGTCTGCCCCGGCACCGACCAGTACGTATTGGGCAGCCCCGTGTTCCGCAAGGCGACCATCACGATGGAGGACGGCCGGAAGTTCGTCATCGAGGCCGACGGCAACTCGCAGCAGAACGTCTATATCCAGTCCGCGACGCTCAACGGCAAGCCGCTCGACAAGAATTACATCACCTACAAGGACATCGCCGACGGCGGCGTCATGCGCCTGGTAATGGGCCCCGAGCCCAACAAGGAGCGCGGCACGGGCAAGGATGCGGCTCCCTTCTCGCTTTCCAGACCCGAATGAACCGATCGACAATCGAAATTCCGAAGGACATGTTCAAATCCCTGAAAACAATATCCCTGTCGCTGGCGGCCCTCTTACTCGGGGCCGGCAGCGCCTGCGGGCAGCAAAGCGACAGCTACGCGCACAAGGTCAACACGCTGATCGGCACCCGGGGCGTGGGGCTGACCTCGGGTTACCTCTATCCCGGGGCGACCTACCCGTTCGGCATGGTACAGTTCACGCCGACCTATTTCGCCAAGCGGGGCGGGTTCGTCATCAACCAGTTGAGCGGCGGCGGGTGCAGCCACATGGGTAATTTCCCGACCTTCCCCGTAACGGGGAAACTCGACTCTTCGCCCGAAAACATCCTCGACTACCGGGTCGGCATCTGCGGCGAACAGGGCCATGCCGGCTACTACGAAGCCACCGTGCAGGAGGCGGTCAAGGCGCGGCTCACCGTCACCGAGCGCACGGGCATGGCCCGCTATGAATACCCCGCGGGAGAGGCGTTCGGCACCGTGATCATCGGCGCGGGCATCGCCGCCACGCCGATCGAACAGGCCGCCGTCGTCATCACCGGCCCCAACAGCTGCGAGGGTTACGCCGAAGGCGGCAGCTTCTGCGGCGTACGCACCCCGTACAAGGTCTACTTCGTCGCCGAGTTCGACGCGCGGGCCGTCACGACAGGCATCTGGAAAGAGGATCGGCTCACCCCCGGCGGACGTTTCGCCGAGGGGAGCGAATCGGGCGTCTACTTCACGTTCGACCTCACCGAGAACCGCAACGTACAGTACAAGATCGGCGTTTCGTACGTCTCGGTGGAGAACGCCCGCGCAAACCTCGCGGCCGAAAACGCCGGGTGGGATTTCGCGGCCGTGCAGCACGCCGCCGAACGGAGGTGGAACGACTACCTGGGGCTGATCGAGGCCGAAGGCACCGACCCCGACCGCACGACCCAGTTCTACACGCACCTCTACCGCGTATTGATCCACCCCAACGTATGCAGCGACGTGAACGGCGAGTACATGGGCGCCGATTTCCGGGTGCACCGAAGCCGTTCGAAGCAGTACACCTCGTTCAGCAACTGGGATACCTACCGCACACAGATCCAGCTGCTCTCGATGCTGGCGCCCGACGTGGCGTCCGACGTGGTACTCTCGCACCAGCATTTCGCCGAGCAGTCGGGCGGCGCCTTTCCCCGCTGGGTGATGGCCAACATCGAGACCGGCATCATGCAGGGCGACCCCACGCCGATCCTGATCGCAAACGCCTGGGCGTTCGGCGCCCAGGACTACGACCCCTTCCCGCTGTTCCAGATCATGCGCAGGAACGCCGAGGTGCCGGGTGCCAAATCGCAGGACGTGGAGGAGCGCCCGGGCTTGAAACAATACCTCGAAAAGGGGTACTACAACGCTTCGGAGCAGCTCGAATACACCTCGTCGGACTTCGCCATCGGGCAGTTCGCGCTGCACGCCTGCGGCGACGAATTCGCCAGCTGGCGCTATTTCCACTACGCCCGCTCGTGGAAAAACCTCTACAACCCCCAGACCGGCTGGCTGCAGTCGCGCAATGCCGACGGGTCGTGGAAACCGCTCGGCGAAGACTGGCGCGAATCGACCTATAAAAACTATTTCTGGATGGTGCCCTACGACCTGGCGGGGCTGATCGAAACGATGGGCGGCAAGGCCGCGGCCGAAAAGCGGCTCGACGAATTCTTCGTGCGCCTCGACGCGGGGTACAACGACCCGTGGTTCGCCTCGGGCAACGAGCCGAGCTTCCATATCCCGTGGGTCTACAACTGGCTCGGACGGCCGGACAAGACCTCGAAGGTCATCAACCGCATCCTCAACGAGCAGTACACGAGCGCTCCCGACGGGCTGCCGGGCAACGACGACCTGGGCACGATGGGAGCCTGGTACGTCTTCGCATGCACGGGGCTCTACCCCATGATCCCCGGCGTAGGCGGCTTCACGCTCAGCACCCCGGTCTTCGACAAGGTGGTCATCCACCTCAAGCACGGCGACATCACCATCACCGGGGGCTCGGAGAAACAAATCTACACCACGGCGCTCAAACTCGACGGAAAACCCTACGGCAGCACATGGATCGGCTGGGATGCGCTCCGCAACGGCGCGACGCTGGAATATACGACCTCGGCCAGACCGTCCGGGAACTGGGGCCGGACACAACTGCCGCCCTCGTACGAATAAATCCGCTCACCAAAACACAACAAACCGCATAACCATGAAAAGAATCCTTCTATCCCTTGCGGCGGCGCTCTGCATGTGCGCTTCCGCCGCGGCGCAGACCGTAGCGCCGTTCAAGGACGGCGACCGCGCCGTATTCCTCGGCAACAGCATCACCGACGGCGGCCACTACCACTCCTACATCTGGCTCTATTACATGACCCGCTTCCCGTACATGGATTTGCGGGTGATGAACGCCGGCATCGGCGGCGAGACCGCAGGCGACATGTACAAGCGCCTGGACGGCGACGTTCTCAGCAAACGCCCCACGGTGCTGACCGTGACCTTCGGCATGAACGACACGGGCTACATGGAATACAACGGCGACGATGCCGGGGCATTCGGCGAAAAGAAGTACCGGGAGTGCTACGACAACTTCAAGAAGATGGAGAAGCGCCTGCAAACCCTCGACGGCGTGCGGGTCGTGATGCTCGGGGGTTCGCCCTACGACGAAACGGCCCAAATCGAGAACAACGCCCCGCTGCGGGGCAAGAACGCCGTGATGGATCGCGTCGTCGGGTTCCAGAAGGAGTCGGCCGCAGCCAACGGCTGGGAGTTCGTGGATTTCAGCGCCCCGATGGTCGAAATCGGCCGGCGCGTGCAGGCCGGACAACCTTCGTTCTCGCTGTCGATGGGCGACCGCATCCACCCGGACAACGACGGACACATGGTGATGGCCTACCTCTACCTCAAGGCACAGGGCTTTGCCGGCAGGGAGGTGGCCGACGTGCAAATCGACGCGGCGAAGGCGAAGGTTCTCAAGGCTGGCAACTGCGAAATCACCGGCCTGCGCAGAAACGGCCGCGAAATCTCGTTCGACTACCTGGCCGAAGCCCTGCCCTACCCGCTCGACACCTTAACGCACGGGATGGGATCCAAGCGCAGCCAGGCCGAGGCCACGAAGCTGGTTCCCTTCATCGAGGAGATGAACCGCGAAATGCTGACCGTCAAGGGGCTCAAAGGCGACTACACGCTTTACATCGACGGCGAGCGGATCGGCACCTGGAGCGGCAAACAGCTGGGCGAAGGCATCAACCTCGCGGAGCTGCAGACGCCGCAGTACCGGCAGGCGATGGAGGTGATGCACCTAAACGAATACCGCTGGGAAATCGAACGCAACTTCCGCGACTACGCCTGGGTGCAGTACGATTTCTTTCAGAACAAGGGGCTGCTCGACGCCAACGACGCACATGCCGTGAGCGTGCTCGACGCGGAAAAAGGAAAGAACATCTGGCTCCAGATCCACCGCGAAAACTACGCCAAGCTCATGCTCCCGCATGTCCGCGAGGCACGCGCGCAGCAGATGGAACTGCTCGTGGAGACCATCTACGAGATCAACAAGCCGCAGACGCGCAAGGTCGTACTGCGCCCGAACTGATCCGGGCAGGCTGCAAACAAGTGAAGGGGAGGCCGATGCGGCCTCCCCTTGTTTTATCCGGTTGCTCCCCGGCGGCGTGCATCCGCCCCACGACCGAGGGCGGGGCGGGATTTACTCCTTGTCCTTCCCCAGCGAAGCCTCGTAGGCCCTGCGCAGCGCGAGCAGCTCCTGCGCCTTTTCGGGGTACCTGTCGATCAGGTTCTCCGATTCGGTGCGGTCGATCTTCAGGTTGGTCAGGTACAGCCCTTCGAGCGTCTTGTTCCTGTCGTTGGGCAACACGTCGATCGCATTGCAGATCAGCTTCCAGTCGCCCCGGCGCACGGCCCACTGCCTCTCGAAATCGAAGTGCAGCACGTCGTGCGGCGAAGCTGCGGCACCGTCGCGGATCAGCGGCACGATGCTCGCCCCGTCCACGTCGATCCCCGAGGCATCCAGCCCGCACAGGTCGAGCAGCGTCGGGAACCAGTCGATATTCATCGCCACCTGATCCCGGACTTCCCCTGCCGGGAGGTGCCCCGGCCAACTGATGACGGCCGGCACGCGGATTCCGCCCTCGAAAAGCGAAAACTTGCCGCCCCGGTAGTCCCCGCAGTAACCGCCCCCGCCGAAAGTCCGCACTTCGGTGCTGTGCCCGTTGTCGGACTGGAAGACGATGATCGTATCGTCGGTCAGTCCCTGCGCATCGAGGAACGTGCGCAATTCGCCCAGGTAGTCGTCGAACGTGGAGACGAACGCGGCGTACATGCGCCGCGGATCGGGCAGTCCGGCGTAGTAATCCAACCACTTCTCCTTGGGTTGCAGCGGGTAGTGCGGGATGTTGACCGCCCAGTAGAGGAAGAAGGGCTGCCTGCGATCCCCCGCCCGGATGAACTCCTTGGCTTCGCGCAGGGTCTCCTCGGTGAAGAACCGCCCCTCGCAGTGGATCTCCTCTCCGTTGCGCCAGAGGTCGTGGACATTGGGGCCGCCCCAGTAATAGAAATGCGAGTAGCTGTCGATGCACCCGCCCAGGAATCCCCAGAAATAGTCGAAGCCCCGGTTGTTGGGGGCATATTCGGGACGGGAGCCCAGGTGCCACTTGCCGATGCAGGCCGTCCGGTAGCCGTTGGCCTTCATGCGCTGGGCGACGGTCTCCTTTTCGGGCGGGAAGCCCGTCCAGCCCGCATTGCCGGTCAGGCCGGCGCGCGAGGCGAACTGCCCGGTCATCAGGCCGGCGCGCGAGGCGGAGCTCACGGGCGCGGCGTAGAACTGCGTGAAGCGCACGCCGCTCGCGGCCAGCGCATCCATGTTGGGCGTACAAAGGTCGGGCGCCCCGTAGCAGTTCACGTCCAGCGTACCGTGGTCGTCCGTGTAGATGACGATGACGTTGGGCGCCGCTGCCTGCGCCGAAGCCGCGCCGGCCAGCAGCAGGCCGCCGGCACCCAGCATGAGTTGTCTCCTATCCATATCGGTCAATTTTTAAAGTAAGGCAAACCGGAGCCGCTCCGCGGCGGCAGCATTCCCGATACGGGCGGGGCCGCCATACCCGGGGCACAGGCCGGGCCTGTACCCTCCGGCAGCGACGGAGCCCCTCCGCATCGTCCCGGCCCGGGGCTGTCCCTCTTGCCCCCGTGCCGGGTATCCTATTCCGCCTCGGCCCTGTCGAGCGCCCGGATGATGTTCCGGGAGATCCCGATCGAGACGAGCTGGATGATTCCGATGATGAGCAGCGCATAGCGGATCGCAAAGGTATCCGACAGGCAGATCGTCAGGACGATGAACAGCCCGCATCCGAAGAAACGGCCGAGGTAGAGAGCGAATTCGTGGACGAAAATATAGGCGTAGGAGTTGCGGTTCTCCTTCCGGCTCACGTAGTCGATGACCCGCAGCTGGATCGGGAAATAGCCCAGATCCATCAGCGGGCGCCCCATCACCAAGCACAGCATGAATACGATCGCGCCCGTCGCCGAATAGAGCACGGCGTTGAACGCCCCGCCCAGTGCGAAGAGCAGCAGGCCCGAGGAGAAGATCAGCACCCGGTGCCTGGCCGAAGCGAAGCGCCCCAGCAGGTAGAGCAGCACGGCCGAAACGATGGCGCTGACCGATTGCAGCGTCCCGAGCGTGGATTCGTTCCCGACGAGCGTCATGACCAGCATCGACGGCGCCGTGACGATGTATCCCTGGGCGACCCCCTTCAGGACGGCAAGGCGCATCATTTTGTTCCACAGCACATCGAAGCGCAGATAGATGAACCGCTCCTTCGGGGGATTGGAGAACCTGCCGCGGAATACGACGGCCGAGGCGATGATCGTAAGCACGAAAACGAAGAGGGTCACCAGTTTATAGGCCAGGTTGATATTTCCCCCGAGCCAGTTGTGGTCGGCCGTGGCGCCCAGGAACGCCCCGATCATACCGGGTACGACGACGCCGGCGACGGTGTTGAAGAAACTTTCCAGACCGTAGTAATAGTTGCGGTTGCCGTCGTCGGTGGAATTCAGGGCGAGGAAATCGCGGTTGGCCCAGAAAAATCCGTACGAAAGCCCCATGATAAGCCCTGCCACGACGATCCCGGCCAGGTCGAGCGTTTCGAGCGACATCATCACGGCCATCGAAACGCCGCTCAGCAGCATCCCGAACGAATAGAGGTGCGAAATCCGGATACGGCGCATGAGAAAGCCGTTCACCAGGAAGGTGAGCGGGATGCCCGTGTAGACGGCCAGCTGGTAGCCCACCACATACGCCAGCTCCGAGCTGTTGCGCATGATGTAGGTGCCGACGAAAAGTTCCACGACGGGGAGGACGAACGCATACAGCATGTTCGTCAGCAGGAGTATCCGCATGTTGAACGGGTAGGTTCCGAAATGCCGGATTTCCGAGAAAGCCTTGCTGAAAATGCCGTTGCCCGAGGTCGAGACGGTTGTTTCTTTCATGTCAGTAGTTTAGTATTGCCCTACAAAAATAAGCCCCCGGGGGCGTTGCAAGGTATACTATTGTAACCGAAACGTATCTTCACGCGGGAAAACGGCGCTTTTGCCCGCTCAGCGCTCTTTTTCGCGCATCTCCTTGGGCGACATGTGGTATATTTTGGCGAACTCGCGGTAGAAGTAGGACTTGTTGTTGAAACCCGAGCAGAACATGATTTCCTGGATGGTCATATTGGTCGTCCGGAGCAGGTGCGTCGCATGGCTGATCTTCACCGAGCGGATATATTCGCTCGGCGTCATCTGCGTGATCTCGCGGATCTTGCGGTAGAGGCTCATGCGGCTCACGCACATCTTGTCGCACAGGAAATTCAGCGACAGGTTCTCGTCGGTCATGTTCTCCTCGATGATCCCGGCCAGCTGTACGATGAACTTCTTGTCGTCGGCGTCGATCGTATTCCCCTCGTAGACGTCCGACGAGGAGATCACGGAATTGTAGTAATCCCTCAGCGAGAGGCGGTTGTTGAGTATCTGGTGTACGACGGCCAGCAGGTGCTTGGGATGGAACGGCTTGGAGATATAGGCGTCGCCGCCCAGTTCGTAGCCGCGGATTTCCTGTTCGACGTCGCTCTTGAAGGAGAGGAACACGAACGGAATATATTTGGTGATCTCGTTGCCCTTGAGGTATTTGAGCAATTCGAGCCCGTCCACGTTCGGCATGCTGACATCGCTGATAATCAGGTCGGGGCGCTTGTGTTTGAGGATCTCGATGGCCTCCGTCCCGTCGGCGGCCTGGATGACGGAATATTCGTCGGAGAGTATCTCGGCGATCAGGTCGCGGATCTGCTTTTCGTCGTCCACCACCAGGATCGAGGCCCCCGCGGCACGCGACTCTCGGGCCTGCCCCGTCCGCATGTCCTCGACGTCGGGCAGCGGATAATCGGGCACGCTCTTCTGTTCGGGTTCGGTCACCAGGTCGCGGCTCACCTCGGGCAACGACAGGGTGAAGGTGGTATATTCGCCGGGGTTGCTGCTCACCGTGATATTTCCCGACAGCATGTCGGCCAGGCTCTTGGCGAGCGCCAGCCCGATGCCGTTGCGCATGACCTTGCCTTCGTTGGCCTGCCGTTCGAAATTGTCGAGTATCTCGAAGCGGTTGAAGACATTGCCGATGTCCTCGGGCTTGATACCCTTGCCCGAGTTCCTGACCCTCACGGTCGTACGGCCGGCCTCCGCACGCAGCGCGATGCTGATGTATCCGCCTGCGGGCGTATATTTATAGGCATTGGAAACCAGGTTGTAGAGGATTTTCTCCAGTGCCCCCTGGTCGCTCACGAGGATGACCTCCTGCGCCGGGAAGTCGATGCGCAGGTCGATGCGCCGCTGCTCGTTGACCTCGTTGAAATTGTCGGTGATGGTCGAAATCAGCTCCGTGACGTTGACCAGCACGTACCGGGGCGTGTAATGCCCGGTCTCGACCCGCCGGAACTCCATCAACTCGCCGATCAGGCGCTGCATACGCGCCGCATTGTTCTTCACGATGCGGACATGCTTGGCGACGTCGGGCGCGAGGCTGTAACTGTTGAGCAGCTGCTCGCCCGAACCGTAGATCAGCGTCAAAGGGGTGCAGAACTCGTGGGCGATGCTGGTGAAAAAGCGGAGTTTGGCCTCGTAGTTGTCGCTCTGCTGCTGCCGGCTCATCGACTCCATCAGCAGCCTGCGCCGCTGCTCGATCCGGTCGTTGACCACGAACCAGACGACGTACAGCACCACGAACGAGAGCAGCAGGTAGACCATATAGGCCCACACCGTGTTCCACCACGGCGGACGCACCCGGATATGCAGCGAAGCGGTATTGCCGCTCCAGATTTTGTCGCCGTTGGTACAGCGCACGCAGAATTCATAGGCTCCGGGCGGCACGTTGGTGAAGACCGCCGTGTTGTCGGTGCCGATATCCACCCAGTCGTCGTTGAACCCCTTGAGGATGTAGGCGTATTCGCAGTTGCCGTTGCGGATGTATTCCAGTGCGGAGAACTGGATGCTGAAAAAGTTTTCGCTGTGCGACAGGACGATCTCGCGGTCGGCACGGAATCCGGGCACGGGGGTCTGCTTGATCAGGAAATTGTTGAGCTGCACGGCCGGGGCGTACGTCCGCACGCGGATGTCGCGGGGATCGAACCGGTTGAACCCGGCCACTCCGCCGAAGTACATCCTGCCGTCGCGCGAACGGTAATAGGCACCGTCGGAAAATTCGTTGCTCTGCAACTCCTCGTTGTTGTAATAGCTGATTATCCGGTTGTCGCCGGGGTTCAGCTGCGCCAGCCCCTTGTTGGTGCTGAGCCAAAGGTTGCCCGAGTCGTCCTCCAGGATACCGTGGATGGTGTTGTTCGGCAGCCCGTCCTTTTCGATATACCAGCGGAAACCGCCCCGTCCCCCTGCGGTGGGGCTGAGCCGGTTCAGACCGTAGCTCGTCCCGATCCAGAGCGTCGAGTCGCGCCCGGCGTAGAGCGACAGGATGTCGTTGCTGCTGATCGGATAATCGCCCGAGGAGGTCGTGTAATGGGTAAACTTGCCGCTGCGGGTGTCGAAGAGGTTCAACCCGCCGCCGCGCGTTCCGACCCACAGCTTTCCGCCGCCGGCCGGGACGATCGCGAACACCGTATTGTTGCTCAGCGAGGTGGCGTCCTTCTTGTCGTTGACATAGACCCGCTGCCGCCTGATTTCGTAACGCCCGCCCGACTCGGCCAGCTGCAGCCCGATCAGCCCGTAGCCGTTCGTCCCGAGCCACACGCAGCCGTCCGACGGATCGCGGTAAATCGCATACACCGAACCGAAATAGGTGCCCGGGACAGGTTTGATGGACGAGATGCGCCCCGTGGCACACGAAAGCACATCGAGCCCGGCGCCGTCGTGCCCGATGAACAGGTCGTCGCCGAATCCCCCGGCGAGGGCGTAGACGGAATTATTACCCAGTCCCCCGGATACGTCGTAGACCGCGCCCCGGCTCCCGTCGGGACGCAACATGCCGATCCCGTTGCCTTTCGTGGCGACATAGACGTTCCCGCGGCTGTCCTCGCAGAAGGCGCGCACGGGGCAGTTCCTGTCGCCGAAAATCCGGCTGTTGGGAATCTTGTCGAACTGGATGCCGTCGTTGTATACCTGGAAGACGCCCTGCCCGTCGCTGCCGACCCACAGGATGTCCTGGCTGCCGTAGCAGAGCGAAAGGATGTTGATGTCGGGCATTTGCGACATCCGGTGGAACGTCCGCCCGGGCATGTCGCAGACATACATGTCCGGCGCCCCGGTCGCTATCAGCAGGTAATCGTCGCCGTATTGGGCGACAGCGCGTATCTCACGGGCCGGGGGGGGGGAATTTGCCCACCGCCGCCAGCTCCCCGTCACGGCGTTCGTAGCGGTAAATTTCCGCATCGGCCGTAACCAGGTAGAGCGCCGTCCGGCTGTCGAACACCGACTTGACCCCGCCTTCGGGGAAGAGCCCGACCTTTTCCCGCACCTCCATGCTCCCCGTCGCCGACAGCCCGTAACGAATCCGAACCAGCTCCTCCTGTACGGTATGCAGCAGCAGGGTATTCTGCCCGCCGTAGTAAACGGCACGTATCTCCGAAGAGTTGAACTGCGGGACATTGAGCGCCGAAAGCCGGCCCAGCGCCTTGTCGTAGCAGGCGATGCCCCACCCCGTGGCGGCGCAGAAAATTGTGCCGTCGGCCGCGGCCGCGACCGAGAATACCTGCTCGGCCGTGGGGCCGTTGTCCTCGTAGCCGGGGTAGAAGCGTTCGATGCGGTCGTTTTCCACGTCGATGCGGTTGATCCCGTAGTCGGTGGCGACCCAGAGGATGCCCTTCGCCTCCTCGACGATGTTGCGGATGACGTTGTTCGAAATCGTATTCGCATTGTCCGGCGCGAACTTGTAAGTCCTGAAGCCGTAACCATTGTAGGCATTCAGGCCGTCCCATGTCCCGAACCACATCATCAGGGTCGAATCCTGATAGATGCAGTTGACCGAACTGTTCGACAACCCGTCCGCGCTGGTCAGCGTATCGTACTTGAGGGAGGCCACGGCGGAAGGCACGGCAACCCAAACCGCCGCCAGCAACAGGAAAATCAACTTTTTCGACATAACGCTTCGCATGTTGTTACAAAGATATGTTTTTATCCGGAACCGCAAAATCACGCGGCAGGCCGTTTCCCGAAAAAAGCGGGAAGCCGGGGCGGATGATCCGCCCCGCCACAGAACGGGAAAGCCATGGCAGGGCACGCCCTGCCATGACCCTGCGGATGTTCCGTCCGCGCAGTCCGCCTCCCTGCAGACCGAATCCGGCCCGGAGCGGGGCGGACGGTTTCCTTAATAGCGTTTCGCGCCGTCCGTCCAGTCGTCGGTGCGGAACGGCCCGGCCGGAAGCCCTGCGCCGTTGCTGAGGTTGCAGACCGGGTTGTTGGCCCAGGCATAGCGCACCCCGACGGGGAAGCGCACCCCGTCCGAAGAGACGACGACCGTATTGCCTTCGATGACGGCCTTGGCGGCATGGAACTTATGGTCGGGGCCGGCGATATAGAACCCCCTGACGGGGCCGCCGTCGGAGGTCTTGAGCCCCTTGTCCGTGTGCGAAAAGTCGATGCGGATCGTGTTCCCCTCGATGCGGTAACCCTCGTATACGGGCCCCGAATAGGGAATCTGCTCACCATAGGTCAATGCCCGTGCCACGAGCGAGAGGCGCCGGCCGACCGCCGGTTTGTTTTTCGGATGGAGGTCGTCGCCGTCACCGACGTCGATGCACACGGCCAGCCCCGTGTTCTCGAGGCGGAGCGCATGTTTCTGCGCCTCGCGCAACTCGGCCCACTCCGACTCCTCGGGGCCTTCCTGTGCCTTCATGTAGTTGGGAAGCTGCACGATATAGAAGGGGAAGGCATACCCCCAGTGCTGCCGCCAGTCATGGATCATCAGCGGCAGCAGGTCGCGGTACTGCGCCGCGCGCGCCACGTTGGCCTCGCCCTGGTACCAGATGGCGCCGCGGATGGCATAGTCCACGAGCGGGTGGATCATCGCATTGAAGAGGAACGTCGGGTAGTTGGGTTCGGTGGCGGTGTTGACCGGCATGTCGGGGGCGTCGCCCAGGCCCATCGAGACCTTGTATTTCCATTGCCCGGCCAGCGGGAGTTTCTCCGAGTCCGATTTGGCGAGGGCGATGCTGTTCGCATCGCCGAAGATGCCGCCCTTGCCGCCCGTATCCATCACACGCACGGCAACGGTCGCCTTGCCGGCCTTGACCAGCGACGCGGGAATCTTATAGCTCCGGAAAGCCATGCAGCCCTCGGTATGCCCCACTTCGACGCCGTTGAAATAGGTGAAATCGTTGTCGTCTATGGCCGCAAGCGTGAGCGTCAGCTCCTTACCGGCCCAGCCGGCCGGGATCTCGACGTCCCTGCGCACCCACATAAAGCCGCTGAACCCGTCGAGGCCCTGATCCTGCACGAACCCCGGAACCGCGATCTCGCCCCACGACGAATCGTCGAACGAACTCTCGGCCCACACCGCGCGGCCGTCCTCGAACGCCTTGTCGACCTGCATCATCCGGAGGCGCCACTCGTCCATGTCGTCGTGGAACATCTTGTTACGCGCTTCCCGGGATTCGGGGATCTGCTTCACCTTCTCGACACGGGGACGGAAATAGGGCATCTCGGACAGCGCTTCGGCGCTCGTCCACGACTCGGCGTACGTCCCGCCCCAGCACGACTCGATCAATCCGATGGGTATGCCCAGGTTTTTATAGAGTTCCTTGCCGAAGAAGTAACCCGTCGCCGAAAAGTCGGCGATGTTTTCGCCCGAGCACACCTGCCAGCCACCGTGGCGAACCGAAGCCTCGTCGAGCGGCACCGGGCTGGTGGTGTTGTCGATATGCAGCAGGCGGATATTCCCGTAGGCATCGGCCTCCTTCATCTCCTGTTCGTAGTTCAGCACCCGGTCGGCAACGCGCATCTCCATGTTGGACTGCCCCGAACAGAGCCAGACCTCGCCGATCAAAACGTTTTTCAGTTCGACGGGTTTGCCGTCCGAAACCGTGACCGTATAGGGGCCGCCGGCCACGGGGGTCGACACGCGCACCTCCCAGCCGCCCGATGCGGAGGCCGTCGCCGCGTAGGTCTTGCCGTCCCACGAGGTGGTGACTTTCACGGCCTTGCCGGGTTTGGCCCTGCCCCAGATTTTCACATCGCTCTGTTGCTGCAACACCATGTTGTCGGTGAAGATCGCCGGGAGCGTGACCTTGGCGGAGAGCTGCAGGGGCAGCACGGCCGCCAGCAGGAAAAGGGTTCGTTTGAGATTCATAACAGCTTCGGATTAGTAGACGAAATATTTTTTGTTGGTACCGTTCACCTTGTTGATGGCCGGCACGATGATCTTCTCCATGACCTTATAGCCCTCGCCGTTGGGATGGCATCCCTCGGGCGAATATTCCGGGAGCATGGCATTGTCCTTGTCGGCCATCGCCGAGAAATAGTCGACATACTCCACGCCCTCGGCCGAGTCCGCATACTTCCTGAGCATTGCGTTGAGCTTAGGGATGATCTTCCCGGGCTCCACCTGCGGCCGCCAGTTGTAGCGCACGCACGGCGTGACGGAGCACAGCAGCACCTTTATCCCGTTGAAGCGCGCCAGCTCGCACATCGAAACGATGTTCTGGTAGGTATTTTCCAGGGCGATGTATCCGTTGTTCATCGCAATGTCGTTCGTCCCGGCCATGATCGCCACGCACTGCGGGTGCAGTTCGATCACGTCCTGGCGGAAGCGCACCAGCATTTCCGACGAGGTCTGCCCGCCGATGCCGCGGCCCAGGAAGTTGTTTTTCCGGAAGAACTCCGGGTGCTGGTTGAACCACCCCTCGGTGATGGAGTTGCCCATGAAAACCACGTCGGGGCGCACATCGCCCAGCGTTTTGTTCACCTGGGCATAGGCCCTGAGCCCCGCCCAGTCCCGGTAGAGGAGGTCGGAATAGGCCTGGCCGAAAACAACGCCCGCCCCAAACAGGCAAAGCGCACATAACAAGATCAGTTTTTTCATTTCCGCAAAATATTAGATCGGTTCCACAAAGTTAAAAATTATCCGTCCGGAACGGCACTACGGGCTGCCCGAAGGCATCCCACAGGCGGCCGACGCTGCAATTCTTGAAATTATAGCGCAGGTACACGGGGCTGCCCACGTCGTAGTTCGAGACATAGAGCACCGTGGGGTCGGGGCGCCGGCGCACGGCCTTCGCGGGGCGGAACACCCCGTCGCTGCCGGCCAGTTCGAAGCCCTCGATCTCGCCCTTGACGAGGAACCCGCAGTCGCTGCCGTCGAAATGCACCCTCACGACACCGCCTTCGAGCACCTCCATCGACCTGAACCGCGGCCCGATGGTCTTGACCGCATCGCCGTAGCCGTAGTCCCGGCTCAGCGCCCAATAGGCCAGACGCCGCGCGATGGGCTCCTTCTGGCTGGGATGCACGTTCCACGTCTCGTAGTCGTAGACCAGATCGTTGGTGCAAACCATACCCACGTTGTCGGTCATGTCCATCACCCGCGCCTGCTGCTCGCGCACCAGCGCCTCGTTCACGTTCTGCTCGCCGTCCTCATGGGGTGCGATCTCGACGTAGTAGAACGGCTTGCGTTCGCCGCCCCACAACTCCCGCCAGTGGTCGATCATCGCCACCATCTTGTCGGCGTAACAGGTGCTGCGCCCGACATTCGAGCAGCCCTGATACCAGCAGAACCCCTTGATCGCAAAGTTATGCAACGGGTAAATCATCCCGTTGTAAAGGATTTCGACCGTATTCATGCCGCTCTGCCCCTCGCGCGTGGCGACCGACGCCGGGTCGAAATCGGCGAACCCGCGTTGCAGCGACGCCGGGAACCACGCTTCGATCCACGTGCCGCCGCAACTGCTGTTGATGATCCCCACGGGGACGTTCAGCGCCCGGCGGAGGTTGCGGCCGAACAGGTAGCCGATGGCGCTGAAGGTCTTGACGCTCCCGGGCGAGGCTTCGCACCAGGCACCCGTCACATCCTCCCGGGGACGAAGCCCGCCGTCGATTTTCACCGAGAAGAGCCGCACGTCGGGGTACTGCGCACTTTCGGCGATGATCTCCTGCGCATGTTCGATCGGGCAGTCGCGGCCTCCCTGCACGGGGATCTCCATGTTGGACTGCCCCGAGCAGAGCCACACCTCGCCGATGAGGATATTCTTCAGCACGACGGGTTCGCCGTCGCCGTCGCCGAGGGCGATGCTGCGCGGCTCGAACGAGGCGGCCGGGGTTGCGACCGTCACGCACCAGCGACCCTTCTTGTCGGCCTGCGTCCGTACGGCGCCGCACCACGAGGGGGCGACGCTGACTTCGGCCTCGGGCGCTGCCCAGCCCCAGAGCTTCACTTCGCAGGACTGTTGCAGCACCATGTTGTCGCCCACGATGGCGGGCAGCTTGATTTTCGCTTCGGACGGCGCCCATGCCGCGCACAGCAGGAGCACCAGCGCACAAAACCTTTTCATACCCGCAATCAATCGTTATAGGGCCTTGCGACCAGTTTATAGGTATCCTCCCCGAGCAGCGACTCGTCGATCTCGATGTCGACCTTCCGGGTCTCGCCCCGCAGCAGCGTGAAGTAGTTGTCGTCCATGATGACCGGCAGTATCTGCTCCCCGGTCGAGGCGTAGACCGGCATGAGGCGCACGGCGAACGCCACGCTGCGGCCCCGGTTCGTGACGGTCGCGCGGATGATGCGCTTGCCGTCCACCGTTTCGGCTTTCGTGCGTACATCCAGTTTCGCGGGTTCGAGGTCGTTCAGCGCACGGTAGTCGCCCAGGCGGTTCGAACGCCAGTAGAAATTCTCCGAAAGCAGGTTCCCAGCATCGTCGGTCAGCCGCAGGCGGATGAAATGCACGGGCGAAAGTTCTTCGGCCGGGGTTTCCGGGCCGTAAAGCTCCATTTCGAAGAGCACCAGCTGCCAGTCGTCGTGGGGCGCCGTGCCCTGCAACTTGACATAGCGCGCCGTCACGGGGTCGATCCGGATCTGGTCGATGGGCGTGCTGGGCTTGCCGCTGGTGTAGACCGTCCGCCACGTTGAGGCGTCGTCCGACGCGAGTATCTCGTATGCTTTGGCCGCTTCGCTCTCCCACGTCAGGACGATGTCCGAAAACTCGGTGGGCGCGCCCAGGTCTACCATGACCCACTGCTCGCCCGGGCCGCCCGAGCGCCACGAGGAGCCCGTATTGCCGTCGGTGACGGACTTGGCGGCATGCGAATCGTCATTCTCCGACGACGAGGCGACGGTTTTCTTACCCCGTGCGAGGTTGCGGCCTTCGGGGAACGGCAGCGTCATCACCTTGACAGCCGTATTGGGCAGCGACGACAGGGCGGCCCGCTGCGCATAGCGCTTCACCTCGCTGCCGTCCATATTGTAGACCGCCGCCGTGGCACGCAGGCCGTTGTAGGCCTCGCCGCTGGCGTTGACCACCTTGACCGTGTTGTCGGCGTAACTCCACTGGATATGCAGCGGCTCGCAGGCCTTGCGCACGCCCCAGTAGGCGCCGTTCAGGTCGTAATAGTAATCGTAGGTCTGCCATACGAACGACGGGTAGGCCGACTGGCTCATCCAGGTCAGGATGCCCGAAGCGTCGTTCCACAGGTGGTGCTGCCACCCCTCGTACATCGCCTTGTTGACCTCGATGTTGAGCAGCTGCGCCTTGCGGCAGAAATCCTCCGTGCCCGCGGCCTTGCCGTAATTGTACTCCACGGCCGCGAAATAACGGGTCGGACGCGCATTGCCCGCCGAGTTGCCGAAGAAATGCTTGTCCAGCATCCCGGGCGAAGCCGGCCACCGCTCGGGTTCGGGCATGAACTTCTTATAGCTCTCGTAGTTGGTGAACACGGCCGAACCGATCTCCGTGCGGAAGCCCCAGCCGTCGAGCTTGTGGTCTCCGTAGCCCAGCGGGTGGGCCGTGAAGTACCAGATCGGATGGGCATTCACCCAGGGGCCGCTGCCCGAGAATCCGTACTCGCGCGAAATGGGCTGGTACCAGCGGTCGCCGCCGTCGAAGGCCTTGACATCCTCGCGCAGCCACTCGTTGAGCGGCGCCAGGGGCACGCCCTCGTTGTCGCCGCACCAGACGGCGATCGAAGGATGGTTGCGCAGCCGCTTGATTTTCTCCACGGCATTGCGGTTGAAGGCGAACACGTCGTCCGGCAGGTTGGGATGCGAATTGAGCCAGAAATCGTCGAAGACCATGATGCCGTAGCGGTCGCACGCCTCGTAGAACTCGTCGTCGGTTGTCGAACCGATCCAGTTGCGGATCATGTTGTAGTTCATCTCGCGGTGCAGGCGGATTTTGAGGTCGTACTCGGCGCCCCGGCAGCGGAGCATATACTCGCTCATGCCCCAGTTACCGCCCTTGCAGTAGATGCGCTCGCCGTTGACCGAGAGCTGGAACACGCCCTTCACGAAATCGTAGGAATACTCCCGGATGCCGAATGTCACCGTCCGGCGGTCGGAAACCTCGCCGTCGACCTCGCACGTCAGCTCGCACGTATAGAGGTTTTGGTCGCCATACCCGTTGGGCCACCACAGGGCCGGGTCGTCGACGGTCAGCTGCGGGAACTCGCGGGGGTCGACGCCCACGGTGCGCTGCTGGCCCGCCCCTATTTTAAATCGCTTCTCGAAGGTAATGTCGCCCGGGCGGATGACGCCCCTCACGACCCCGGTTTTCTCCTGCTGCGAGTGGTTTTTCAGTTCGGTGGTCAGCGAAATGACGCCCTGCTCGCGCGAAGGCACCCTGGTACGCACCCACGGGTCGACGAGCGACACGTCGCCCGACGTGGTGAAATACACGTCGTCGGTGATGCCACCCAGCAGCCCGGGGACGTAGGGCATCCAGTCCCAGCCCGCACTGGAAATATAGGTCGGGCTGGCATGGTTGGCGATCGGGTTCGTCGGCACGCGCACCAGCACGGCCAGCACGTTGGGCGCAGCATCCTGCCGCAGCAGGTGCGTGACCTCGAACATACCGCGATCCATAAACCCGTCGAGCGACCCCAGCCGCGCGCCGTTGAGATAGACTTCGGCCCCGCGGTTCACACCCTCGAAGCAGATCCAGCGGCGCGCACCGGCGGGCAGGTCTTTGGTCGCGAACTCGGCCCTGTACCAGAAATTGCGGTCGTACTTGCTCCTGTCCACCTTGTAGGCATTGTCGCCGAAGTTGGGGTCGGGTTCGATCCCCGCCTCGACGAACGACGTGAAGGCCGCCCCCGGGACGACCGCGGCGACCCAGCCGGACGCATCGTAACCGGCCCCGAGCATGGCCTTCGCATCGGGCACCTCGTCCTGTGCCCGGAGCTGCCACGCGGCAACCCGGCCGTCGCTGTTGAGCGACACTTTCTGCACAGCGGCTGCCAGGGGAAGGCTCAGCAACAGCGACGCTGCGATCAACAGATATTTTTTCATTCCTTCATTTTTTTACGGATAATTCGCTCCCGCACGGCTTCAACGCCGCCGGTCATCCGGCACCTCCCGGCCACACGCGAAGGGCGGCAACCTGCGGATGCAGGCCGATCCGGACGGCCCGGCCGGAAAAAATCCCGGCGACGGCGAAGTGAAACAGAAACGATCCACTGCCGTCGCCGGATTATCATACCGCCCCGGGTAACCGGCCGGGACGGCCTTCACAACCGGTTTTTACCAACCGGTATTCTGGACGAGGTTCGGGTTCTGCGTCGTTTCGGCATAGGGGAACGGCCACAGGTAGAAGCGGTCGCTCCAGGTGCCGCGCGTCGACAGCGGGTCGTAGCGCACTTCGTAGTTGCTCCAATCGGTAGGATCGGTCGTACGCTTGGTCGCGTCCTTGAGCCCGACGAGCCATGCGCATTCGTTACCCCAATGCTCGCTCACACCGTCGATCGAAGTGTCGGTGATGAATTTCTTGTAATCGCCCCAGCGGATCAGGTCGACATAGCGGCTGCAATCCTCCAGCCACAGCTCGAAGCGGCGCTCGGCCTTGATGCCGTACTCGGCGTTATCCATATCCAGCGCGGGGGCGTCGGTCAGGCCCGCACGGCGGCGCACCTTGTTCAGCGCCTCCAGGCCCGAGATATTGGCCGTACCCTCGCCCGACATGCAGACAGCCTCGGCATAGAGCAGCAGCACGTCGGCATAGCGCATCAGCGGGAAGTTCGTCCGGTTGCCGTTGGTCTGGCCGCTTGCGAAACGCTCGGGAACCACGTCGTCCACATAGTCGTAGTATTTCATGCGGAAATAGCCCTCGTTCTCGAACAACATGCTCGACATGACGCCGCGCACGTCCTTGTTCAGGTAGGGGAAGTCGTGGTACACCTCGCTGTAAGTGGCGATGGCCGCACGGCGGCGCACGCTGTTGCCGTCGTGCTTGGCAAATGCATAACCGAACGTGCGGGTCGGGTTGATAAAGCCCCAGCCGTCGGAGGCGGTCGTCGTGTTGCCCGGCAGGTTGACCTCGTCCTTACGCCAGTTCATGTAGGCGCGGAACCAATAAGGCTCGGTGCTCGTGATCGTCGTCATGTCGCCGTCGATGTCCAGCTCAAGCAGGAACTCGTCGCAGAAATCGGCCTCGGCACGGTAGAGCGTCAGGTATTCGTACTCCTCGCTGCCGTCGCTCCAGTTTTCGTTCTGGCTCTTGGCCAGCTGCATGTTCGTGCCGTAGCTCGACGGGCCCATGGTCGCGGTCTTATCCCAGAGTTCGTATTTGCCCGAGTTGATCACCTTGGCCAGTTCGACCTTGGCGTTGGCATAATCGTTCTGCCACATGTACCCCTGGCCCTTGTAAGCGTAGCAGGCTTCGGCCGTCCAGCGGCCGCCGATGGCTTTCTGGCCGCCCAGTCCGCTCTTCGAGGGAAGCACGGCAGCAGCCTCGTCGAACTGCGTCATGATCCATTTCCAGTTGTCCTCGGGGTTCGAGTTGCCGGGATAGAACGAATAGTTGATACCGTCCAGCACGTGATCCACGAGCGGGGCCGAGCCCCACAGCTGCGTCAGGCGCATCATCGCCCATGCACGCCAGGCCTTGGCCTCGGCGATCACGCGCTTGCGCTCGGCGGAACCGTCGTTGAGTTTGTCCACGATCATGTTGCATTTGTACATGATCTTGTAGAAACGGGTATACATCTCCTTGTAGGCGTTGTTCTCCGAATCGTCGATCATGGCCGACATGCGGTGGTATTCGGTACCGTCGTTCGGGCCCGAACCGCCCGGCCAGCACTCGGCCGTTTTGGCCGAGGTGGTTGCAATGTAGTGTACGCCCCAGTCGCCCATCATCAGGTACTTGGCCGTGACGTATACGTTCGCTATCAGCTGTTGGGCCGTCATATCGTTCGCCTCCGCATAGGTCTTGTCCACCTCGGTGACCCCGAGGTGCTCCACTTCGTCGAGACGCGCCTGGGAGCACGAAGTCGCCATCATCGCTCCGGCAAGCAGACCGGCTAATGCCAAAATATGCTTTTTCATAATAGTCATAATGTTTTTAGGTTAGAACGAAAGGTTTGCACCGAATGTCAGGGTCTTCGGGGTCGGGTAGTCGCCATTGTCCATACCGATGCCCGACGTACCGCTGACAGCTTCCGGATCCATACCCCAGTAGGGAGTGATGCAGAAGAAGTTGTCGAGCGAAACATAGACGCGCAGGCGCGAAATGGCGATCTTCTTCGTAAAGGACGAAGGCAGCGTGTAACCCAGCTGGATCTGCTTGATCTTGAAATAGGAACCGCTCTTGAGCCACATGCTCGAGTTTCTGGAAGCGGTATCGCCGATCGGATCGGGATGCGGGTATTTGGCCCCGGCGCCCTTCACGTCCCACGAATCCGTCCACAGTTCGGAGGGCTTGTTGGCCGAAGGCGTCAGGCGGGCGCCGTAGAGGCTCAGCAGGCCGCCGTGGCTTCCGCTGCCGAATACCGTCAGGTCGAAGCCCTTGTAAGCGGCGTTGAGGGTGATGCCGTAGGTAAAGTCGGGAATGGCCGAACCCAGGTACACCTTGTCCTTGTCGTCGATCGTGCCGCTCTTGTCCTTGTCGTAATAGATGGCGCTGCCGTCCTCGGGATTGACACCGAGGTATTTGTAACCGTAGTAGCTCCACATGGGCTGTCCCTTGTCGAAATAGACGAAATCGGACAGGTCGTTCACGATACGCGCACCTTCCATCTCCTTGACCTCGCTGCTGATGGTGGCAAGGTTGGCATTGACGCCGTAGGTGAACTCACCGACCTGATCCTGCCAGCCGAGTTCGAACTCGAAGCCGTGGTTGTTCACCTTGCCTATGTTCTTCGCCATGCTCGTGGTACCCGTCGCAAGGGGTGGCGTCAATGTAAGAATCTGGTCGACGGTATTCTTGTTGTAGAAATCCATCCCGAAAGTCAGCCTGTTGTTCAGGAAGCGTGCGTCGACGCCGACGTCGAACTGCCGTGCCGTCTCCCATTTCAGATCCGGGTTGGCCAGCACATCCGAAGGATAGACGGTGGAAACCAGCGAGCCGTTCATGGGGTAATAATCGCCCACGCTCATCGACGAGCTGTACATGAAAGCGCCCAGCGCACTGATATTACCGTTGACACCGTACGAAGCGCGGAGCTTCAGGAACGAAATGATCTTGGGGTCGATATCGCGCATGAACCGCTCGTTGGAAATCGTCCAGCCGGCCGACACCGAGGGGAAATAACCCCACCGGGCTTCCTTCGACAATTTGGAACGGTCGAAAGCGTCGGCGCGGAAATTGACCATGATGTTGTAACGGTTGTCGAACGTATAGCCGATACGGCCGAAATAGCTGATACTGGACATTTCGCCTACTCTGCCGCCCACGCCTTTGGTGGCATCGGTCGAAGCGAAGTCGAGGTGGTGGAAATTGCTGCTGCTGTCGGTCAGGCCGTTGGTCGAACCCGATGTGAAGTTACTCCACTCGTACTGGTAGGACATACCGACCATCGCGTTGATCGTGTGCTTGCCGAACGAACGGTTGTAGTTGGCGAAGTTCTCCCACATGTAGAAGCGGTTCATCGTGGTCTTCCCGTCCAATTGCATCTTCGTACGTGACGACACGGCAAAGTAGGTCGGCACGCCGTAGAAGCTGTAATTGGTCGATTCGAGCCGGTAACCCACGCGCGACGTGACGGTAAGACCCTCGACGGGGGCGAAAACCAGCGACGAAGCACCGCGCAGGGCGAAATTCTTATGCTCGCCCGTGTTGCTGTAATAGTGGGTAAGCGGGTTGACTGCGTCCTTGGCGGCGAACGGGATGCCCACGTAATCGCCCTTCTCGTTCTTCATGAACATGTCGTCGCCCTGTTGTGCGATCAGCTCGGTCATGTATGCGGGCAGGTTGTCCTTGTCCCAGAAAGCGGGCAGCAGCGGATCCATGCCGTAAGGGTTGATAAACTGGTTGCTGTTGCCCAGCGTGCTCACGCCGTCGCCGCTGTTCTGCGAACGCGAACTTTCGACCGTATTGTTGGTCGTGAAGGTGAGCCATTTCTTGACCTTGTAGTCGCCGTTGAGCTGGAAGGTGACACGCTTCAGCCAGTCCTTGTTGCCATAGTACATACCGTCGTTGTCCATATACGACAGCGAAGCGTAAACCGAACCGTTGTCGTTGGCCATTTCGATGCCGGCCGTATGGCGCTGGAACGAACCGTTGTCGCCGTAAAGCACGTCGAACCAGTCGGTATCGGTCTTGCCGTCCCACGCGGACAGCGACTGGTTGTTGCCGGCGGCCGTCTGGTAGGCCACGTACTGCTCGGCATTCATCAGGTCGGCCTTACGTGCCAGCGAGGTAATGCCGTAGGTGAAATCGTAGAAGATGCGGCCGTCGCCCTTCTTACCCTTCTTCGTGGTGATGAGCACGACACCGTTACCGGCCTCGACACCGTAGATGGCCGCCGAGGCACCGTCCTTGAGGATCTCCATCGACTCGATGGACGAAGGATCCAGGTAGGAGATGTCCGACACCTTCAGGCCGTCCACTACATACAAAGGCTCCGAAGCGCCCGAATTGTTCGAGCTGAAACCGCGGATACGGATCGAGGGGCTCGAACCCGGAGCGGCCGAAGAGGAGAGCACCTGCACGCCCGGGGCCTTTCCCTGCAGGGCCTGCTGTGCGTTCTCGACCGAACGCGATTCGAACACGTCGCTCTTCACCGAGGTGATCGAACCCGTCACGTCCCTCTTCTTCTGGACACCATAACCGATGACGACCACTTCGTCGAGCGTCTGGTTGTCTTCCTTGAGCACGACCTTCATATTCGTCTGTGAGCCGATCGCAACCGTCTGGGGTTCATAACCGATGAATGTCACCAGGAGGCTCTGGTTCGCCATAACGCCGTTCAGTGCGAAGGAACCGTCGGAACCCGTCGAGGTACCCTTCGTCGTCCCGTCGATCACCACGGCGGCACCCGCAACCGGATTCCCCTGTGCGTCGACGACGGTTCCGGTCAGATTGTGCGTCTGTGCAACAGCCTGACTGCCTGCGAACGGAGCGACAAGCATCAACATCACTGCTGCAAAAGCTAATTTCAGTAAGCTTTGTTTCATAATTTTAATCAATCATTAATGTAGTTCGTTGGTTGTCATTTCTTTGCTTCCCGCGGGAACGCCCGGTTCCCGGCGGATCGGTAGGTTTTACATCTTTTCAGTTTATGGCCAATTAGGTGTTAAGTTAATAAGTAGTTTATAATTAGGTATTTATGAATATCACAACGCTTTTTACAGGGTGCAGTCGGAAACACCCGCCGCAGGAATCAGGGGTGTCAGCGTACAGGGTGTGCCCGTCGGGGCACACCGATGCACGCGGCATTCCGCACGATTATTCTACGGGGAGACCCTTATAGGCGCGGTACGTAGCGGCCAGGTCGGCAGTCCTCAGGAACACGTATTTCCGGCCGTCGTTGCGGGCCTCGATCTGCTTTTTGAGCTCGGACGCATAGGTGGTCACATCCTCGCTCGCCGTGCCGATCATGACCGACAGGAACAGCGGTTCGTCTACCGGGGCGCTGTCCAGCACCTTGTTCAGGTATTCGGGACGCGAATTGGTCGTACCGATATGGAAACAGTCGTTGTCCATGTGGTATTCGTCGGAACCGATGCCGCGCCAGTCGGTGCCCGCATAACCGCCTTCGAGGCAGTAGGGCTGTACGTTCCAAGCCACGGCTTCGCCGTCGACCATCTGCTTGAGGGTGTGCATACCGGCCTGCCTGAGGTAATGCCGCGTCAGCGAGCAATAGAACGAGAAACCGCTGTAACGGTCGGTCGTCGGGGAGCCGTCGCCCATCATGGCGCCCATCTCCTGGCCGCCTTCGTTCATCACCTGCTCGTACCAGGTGAAAACACGCGGCGCGAGGTCTACGATGGCGGGGTTGATGATCCACGTCACGGGGACGTCGCCGTAGGCGGCCGACTCCTCGATCGTGTAGGGCATGTAGATCATCGTATGCAGCAGGTTGTCGCCGTCGGAGACGAGCATCGCGATATAAACGGTATTGGGCTCGGCCTTGAGCGCCTTGGGTTCGATGGGCGTACCCTGCACCGAGGGGAACGAAGACATGACGGTCATGTTCTCGACCGAAATGAACGGCACCATGAAATACCCGTATTCGGCGAAGAGCTTGTCGGCCTTCAATTCGTCCGTCCAGCCCATGATCTGGGTGCCGGCGGGGTATTTCTTGACGATGTTCTCGTAATATGCGCACTGGTCATGATCCTGGATGTCGAGGAAATAGGTGAACAGGCGGTTGGCAACCACGTAGTCCTTGTTGGCTGCGCCCCAGCTCTCCTGAAAATCGGTGGTCATGTGCGACCAGGTGAAAGCCACGTCGCGGTTGGCCGTCTCGAAATAGTTTTCCACGAGCCAGTCGACACACTCGATGTTGGTCTTGAACATCCCGCGCAGATCCCGGATCACCGGGAAATCGTACCCCTTCACCTCCTCGTAAAGGCGGGGTGAAACGATCAGGGCGTCGGTCTGTGCCGCGATCGTGGTCGCCGCCTCGATCGTGGCCTCGACCAGTTCGGGGTCATAGATGACTACGCCCTTGATATGCTTCTTATACTGCTCGACAAGCGCCGAGAACCCGGGGTTGGACTTGGTCGCATCGAGCGTGAGGGTCTCCTGCGGAATGTCCTTCAGCACACGGTCGAGCCAGAACTGCCCCATCTGGGCCATGTCGTGCGGGCCGGTCTTCCAGCCGCCGTGGTTGTCCTTGCAACGGCTGTTCATCACATAGATCTTCTGTTCGCTGTCGCGGTTGACGATACCCTGCAGGCCGATGGCAGCGACCTGCCCCTCGATATCGTCGTTTTGCAGGTCTACGATGACAAGCGATTTGGTCGGGGTTTTGACTTTCGGATAGAGCCTGCCCGTCAGGTCGACGTCCGTGGCGGCCTGGCCGCAGCACGAACCGCCGTTCTGGCACGAAGCGAGCGTCATCAGACAAAGCAGGGAACCGAAACAATAGGTCAAAGTTTTCTTCATGAGTTTTAAGTAGGTTTTATTAGGATTTCTATTATAAGTCTTTGCGCAGATTTTCCAGGATTTCGCCTACGGAGAGGTCGGCCCGGCAGATCACCTTGTCCGAAGCCCCGTAGTACAGGGCGATGCGGTCGCCATCGACCAGGTGGCCGTTGGTGAAGATGACATTCCCGAAGAAGCCTTCCAGTTCGTAGGGTTCCTCAGGCTCCATGACGGGCGTACGGCTGCGCGCCAGCACCTTCGACGGGTCGGCGGCGTCGAGCAGCATCGCACCCAGGCAATAGCGGTGCGAAGCGTCTGCGCCGTGGTAGATCATCAGCCACCCTTCGCCCGTACGGATCGGGGCACACCCGGCACCTATGCGGGCGCTGTCCCACATCCCCTTGCGGGTACGGGCCACACACCTGTGGTTTCCCCAGTGGCGGAGGTCGGGGCTCTGGGCGATCCAGATATAATTCCCGCCGATCTCGGGGCTGCTCGGGCGGTGCAGCATATAATATAGGTCACCGACCTTCTCGTCGAAGAGCGTGCAGTCCTTATTGTGCGGCGGCAGCACCAGCCCGTAATCGGTGAAACGGCGCCAGTCCGACGTGCTGCGCATCCGCACCGCCACGCCATTGGCCGAGACAGCCGTATAAGTCAGGTAATACTGCGTGCCGATCTGCGTGACGCGGCAGTCTTCGATCCCGTACGCTTCGTAACGGTCGCTGCCCGTCAGCGGCGGATACCCCGCCTCCTCGCGGAAACGGATGCCGTCGGTGCTGCTCACAAGCCGCAGGTGGGACATCGTCGTGAGGAAATCCTCGCCCTTGTAATTGATGACCCTCGGATCCGAGAGGTCGAGTTCGGGGGAGGCGGCCGGGACACGCATCACCGTCACGCGGTTCTGCGCGTCGAGCACCGGGAAGCTGATCTCCCCTTCGGCCTGTGCAGGGCGTTCGGCGACCCTGACCAGCATCCAGACCTTCCCGTCGTAACGGAATACACCGGGATTCAGCAGGCATTCGATCTGCATCGAGGGTTGGCTCGGACACAAATCTTCAGGGCTCAGGATCGGGTTATGTGCGTAGCGCATGGTCAGTGGTTTTTTTGTAATTCAAAAGTAGATTATATTCCGCGCCGAATTGTATACAATACTACCAAAATGGTATAATCACAGGATACCCGCAAGAACCCGGGAATGTTCCATACGGACACATTAAATACTAATAATCAGCAACAAACAGTATGATTAAGGCACACCTCCCGCCCGAAAAATCCGTATACTCCCTTCCCCGGGCCGCTCCCGGCAGCCCAAACCATCCCGCCCGCACATCCCCGTCCGACGGCCGGCCGCCATTCCCGTACCCGCCCCCGAAACCACCCCCGGGAACCATCCCCGCATCCGCCCGGAACCACTCCGGAAACATCCTCGAACTCCCCCCCCCGGAACCACTCCCGAAATCACACACACTCCTGCGCCTGCTCCCGCACCCACCTCGAAAGCATCTCTGAAACCTCCGCCCACGGAACCTGCTCTCGGAAGCACCCACCCCGCCCGAAACCATCCTGCACCCACCCCCGGGAACCGGCCTTGAAACCATCCCTGCAACCACCAGCTCCCGAAACCATTCCCGGAACCATCTCCGAAACCACCGTTCCCGGAACCGACCTTCAGACTCCCGGCCCTCCCCGGCCCCTCCGCAAACCGGGGCATTTCCCGCGTTCCAAGGCCATCCGCCCCGGGCAGGGGACACTCCCGGACACGAATATCGACCGGGAGTGATAAAATAATGCCTGATAATGCTAAATTTTCTCATAATTATTCTTAATTTTACCACATATTTTTAGAATGATGACTATTAATCCAAAACTTATTTAATCTAAGGAACACCTATGAACAAACTCTTTGCAAGTGTGCTGCTATGCGCCGCGTTATTGGGTTCCGGGATTCTCCGGGCTGATAACATCGTTATTTCCAACAGGAAAAGCTCTATCCTGATCACGGCCCAAAAGGGTGAATCGCCCCGGATACAGTACTTCGGCCCCCGGCTGGCGAATCCCGGCGACGTATTCGACAGCGGGAGCGCCTTCAACGACCCGGTATACCCCCAGTTCGGCGTCCAGTGCTCGCGTGAAACAGCCATTCAGGCAACCCACAACGACGGCAATATGTCGCTCGAACTGGTCGTGGAGTCGGTCACCAGGGAGAACCGCGACGGCGGCCAGGTCACGGCGATCGCAACCCGAGACAAATTCTACCCGTTCTATGTCACCATCTACTACAAGACCTATCCCGACTGCGAGGTGATCGAGACCTGGACGGAGATCCGCCACCTGGAAAAGAAACCCGTCACGCTCTACCGTTTCGCGTCGGCCTTTCTGCCCGTGCGCCGCGGCGACAACTGGCTCTCGCACTTCCACGGCCCCTGGGGCGCCGAGGCATACCTCTACGAGGAGGCGCTGAGAGACGGCATGAGGGTCATCAAGGACAAGGACGGCGTACGCAATACGCAGAACAGCTGCCCGTCGTTCATGCTCACGCTCGACGGGCGCCCCGACGAACAGCACGGCATGGTCATCGGCGGCACGCTGGCATGGAGCGGCAACTACCGTATCGCCATCGACAACGACAATGCCCACACCACACGCATCTTCGCCGGCATCAACGAAGACCAGTCGCAATACATCCTCGAACCGAAAGAGGTCTTTACGACCCCCGTATTCGCCTTCACCTTCAGCGACGAGGGCAAGGGCGGCGTCAGCCGCAACTTCCACCGCTGGGCGCGGCTGCACCGGCTCAACCACGGCGGCGAGCAGCGCAGCATCCTGCTCAACAGCTGGGAAGGCGTCTCGATGAACGTCAACCAGGAGGTGATGGATCAGATGATGGCCGACTTCGCCGCCATGGGCGGGGAGATGTTCGTGATGGACGACGGCTGGTTCGGCGACAAATACCCGCGCAACAACGGCACGTCGAGCCTCGGCGACTGGGTGGTCTGCAAGGAGAAACTCCCCGAGGGCATCGAGGGGCTGACGGCCTCGGCCAGAGAGAAAGGGCTCAAGTTCGGCATCTGGATCGAACCCGAGATGACCAACTCGAAGAGCGAGCTTTTCGAGAAGCACCCCGAATGGGTGATCCAGCAGCCCCACCGCGAGATGCACAAGGGTCGCGGAGGCACCCAGCTCGTGCTCGACCTGTCGAACCCCGAAGTGCAGGAATTCGTGTTCGGCGTCGTGGACAAGCTGATGACGGCGCACCCCGAAATCGCCTACATCAAGTGGGACGCCAACATGACGCTGTTCAACTACGGGTCGACCTACCTGCCCCGCGACAAACAGTCGCACCTCTACATCGCCTACCACCGCGGCCTGGAAAACATCCTCAAGCGCATCCACGCCAAATATCCCGGCCTGGTGATGCAGGCCTGCGCCAGCGGCGGCGGCCGTATCAACTACGGGCTGCTGCCTTACTACGACGAATTCTGGACGAGCGACAACACCGACGCCCTGCAACGCATCTTCATCCAGTGGGGCGTTTCGAACTTCTTCCCCGCCGTGGCGATGGCCTCGCACGTGAGCGTGGACACCAACTACCAGACCGGCCGCAAGACGCCCCTCAAACTGCGTTTCGACGTGGCGATGAGCGGACGCATGGGCATGGAGCTCCAGCCCGCACACATGACCGACGAGGACAAGGCCTTCGCCCGACGCGCCATCGCCGACTACAAGCTGATCCGCCCCGTCGTGCAGCAGGGCGACCTCTACCGCCTGATCTCGCCCTTCGACAAGACCGGGTACGCATCGCTGATGTACGTCTCGCCCGAAAAAGACCACGCGGCCTATTTCGTCTACAAGCTGGAACAGTACCACAACATGCCCCGGCCGGCGTTCCGGATGGCCGGGCTCGACCCGCAGAAGAGGTACCTCGTCAGGGAGCTCAGCCTCGACGGCAAGCCCATTCCCCAGGACGGCAAGACCTTCACCGGGGCGTTCCTGATGGAGACCGGCCTCGACTTCGAGGTGGGCGGCGAACATGCCAGCCACGTACTTGAACTCAAGGCGGCGGAGTAATCCCGCCAGCCCCCGGCCGGGCCGGCATCGGCCCGGCCGGACAAAATACTTGCGCCATGAAAAAACTATTCCCCCTGATCGCCGTGCTGGCCACGCTGTGCGCAACCGCGGCGCAGCGCCCCCTGCAACTCATCCCGCAGCCCGTCCGGGCCGAACTCCGCGAAGGGCACTTCGCCGCCCCGGGCTGTAAAGTCACCGCCGAAGGCTTCGCCTCCCGGCCCGAAGGGCTGATCCGGGTGGCCTCGGCACTGGCCGCCCCGCACGGAAAGCAGCCGGCCCGGAAAACGCGGAACACGCTCCTCCTGCAACTGGACGCCCGCGCGGGCATCCCCGCCGAAGGATACCGGCTCCGCGTCGCCGAACACGAGGCGGAACTCACGGCGGGCGACGAAAGCGGCATCTTCTACGGGCTCCAGACGCTCCTGCAAATGGCCGACGCCGACGGCAACATCCCCTGCGCCGAGATCGAGGACTACCCCCGCTACGGCTACCGGGGACTCCATCTGGACGTCTGCCGCCACTTTTTCCCCGTGGAGTTCGTGAAGGGCTACCTCGACCGCATGGCCGCCGCGAAGCTCAACCGCTTCCACTGGCACCTGACCGACGACCAGGGCTGGCGCATCGAGATCAAACGCTACCCGCGCCTGACCGAAGTCGGGGCGTGGCGTTCGAAATCCCAGATCGGCAGCTACGAAGAGAAGCCCGCCACCTTCGAATTCGGAAGATACGGCGGCTTTTACACGCAGGACGAGATCCGCGAGGTCGTCGCCTATGCCGCCGAGCGGCACATCACGGTCATCCCCGAAATCGAAATGCCCGGGCACTCGCTCGCAGCCCTCACGGCCTACCCCTGGCTGGGGTGCGTGAACAACCCCGAATCCTACGAAATAGCGGGTTGGATCTGCGGCCCCGGCAACGTCCTCTGCCCGGGCAAGGAGAGCACCTTCGAATTCCTCGAAAACGTGCTCGACGAGGTGCTCGCGCTCTTTCCCTCGAAACTGATCCACATCGGCGGCGACGAGTGCCAGCGCACCCGCTGGGAGGCCTGCCCCGACTGCCAGGCCCGTATCGCGGCCGAGGGGTTGCATGACGAGACGCAGCTGCAATCCTACCTCACCCACCGCATCGACAGCTACCTCGCATCGAAAGGCCGGCAGCTGATCGGCTGGGATGAGATCATGGAGGGCGGGCTGTCGCCCGAGGCGGTCGTCATGAGCTGGCGGGGCACGCAGGGCGGCATCGCGGCGGCGAGAGAGCACCACCATGTGGTGATGACCCCCGGCCAGTACCTCTATTTCGACAAACGGGGGACGGATTCGCCCGACGAGCCCGTGAGCCTGAACCTCTCCCTGCCGCTGGAGAAGATATACGGCTACGACCCGGCGGAGGGGCTCTCCGAAGAGGAACAGCAATACCTGCTGGGCGTGCAGGCCAACCTGTGGACGGAATTCGTGGCGACCGAGAAACGGGTCGAGTACCAGTTGCTGCCGCGCATCTACGCCCTCTCCGAAATCGCATGGTCGCCCGTAGCGCGCAAGTCGTGGGAGGAGTTCTCCCGGCAGCGCCTTCCGGCATACCTTGCGCGGCTCGACGCCGAAGGGGCAGCCTATCAGGTTCCGCAACCCCACGGCATCCGCGAAGAGACGCTCGAAGGGGGATGTTTCCGCTTCACGATCCGCCCGCCCTTCCCGGGCTGCCGGGTCTATTACACGCTCAACGGCGCCACGCCCTACGACTTCGACCGCGAAGTGCCGGGCGAATTGGAGGTCATCGTTCCCCGGGGGGAACAACGGGTGCTCAAATGCGTCGCCGTCACCCCCGCCGGACGCCGGAGCATGGTCGTCACCACCCGCATGGGAAACCCCGGAGAGTAACCCGGCGGATCGAAGGCCAATGCGCACGCTTCCCGCCCGCGTTTCCCGCCCCGCCGGAAAAACGCGCATTCGGGACACCTCCCCGACGGAGGGAATAACAATAAAAACGGGGAGGGGTGCCCGCTAACCGCAGGCACCCCTCCCCGTTTTATAACCGGACTTCACTCCGACGCCCCGCCCCGAACGGCGGCGTCGCAGTCCCTGCTCATGACATCCGCACTGTAATCGAGCGACACGACGCAATCCTCAAGCTCCTCGCGCGTAATGTCCATATCCTGTATGTTACGGTCGTTCATCGCCCTGAGTTGCCGAACCCCCTGCATCAGGATTTCGACATCGAGCGGGTACAGTGCGAAATATTGCCGGACGGAGGGCAGGCTCGTCAGCTCCCGGACGGCTGCCAGAAAATCTTTGCGGTCGCCGAAAAACTTTTCGGTAAAGAAGGCCTCGGCCGCCTCTTTTTGCCGCCGCTGCAACTGGACGGAGGAGTCGTTCAGCATGTTCCGGAGTGCGAAACAATGCCCGATACGCTGTTGTAAGGCATAGTTGTCCAGCGTCCTCCAGATATCGCTGCTGTGGGCGAATACCCCTTCCGCCGCAGGGTTCACGATATAGAACTTATCGGCGAAAAAACTATTGAGGTATAAGCCCAGGGTATCTGCCGGCACCTCGTCGAGCCGGTCGGGATAACGATCCAGCACAGCCCGGAAAACCGTATCGTACCGGAGGAAAGTTTCGCAGTCCGCCTCCAGCTTGCGGATCGAATATTCGATATCACCGATGGTCATCAGCGCAGCCGTCCGCCCCATCGCCTTTTTGTCGCAATACTCCAGATACCCCGTCGTACCGAAGGTGACGACGATGCCCAGCAGCGCACCGAAGAAATTGGTCGACAAGTCTGCCCACCACTGTTTCGTGAAGAAAAAACGGGTCTTTTTCGGTTTCATGGTGATTTTTGTCAGGATCGCACCCCGTCGGAACCATCCCGTTCGGGATGTCAAAACTAACGGAAAAACACCCGATTTCCGCCGGGCGGGCGGAAAAACGACTCCCAATTTGTCATCTTGTTGTGTCATGTTGTCCCCGGCAGCAGGGCCGGCACGCATACAATACTGTCAATCAAAATATTATGACAAAGTCACACAATAATGCGACAAATAGGGACAGCGGCTTCCTTGGAAAAGATTGTTTCCCGCCATATATTTGATAAATAAATCTTTCACAATTCACAATCTTTTAAAGAACAAGAAAATGAAATTCAAATCTTTTATCGCCATGCTCGTTACGGGCCTTCTTTGCATCACTTCGTTCTCCGCCTGCAGCGACGACGACGATGACAAGGACAAGACCTATGCCTATGAAATGGTCTTGGAGCTGACCGATGCCGGCGACCTGTCGCAAGACAATATCCAAGTGCTCAACACCACCTTCGCCGCAATGGAATCCCAGGTCGGCACCCAGTATGCGACACCGGCCGCGGTGAAGCGGATTTTCAACGAAAATGTTTCTCAGATCAAAAATTCTGTCGGGACAGTAGTGGCGGGGATGTCGCACACCAAGACCGTAAAAGTGAAATTCGGATTCTTCAACACGGGCACCCAGAAACTCGAAGTGTCGCAGGTATTCGAATTCAATTAATCCCCCGTCCGAACATATCATGCAGCCAGGAAAGGCAGCGGGACAGGGATTCCGCTGCCTTTTTCGATCGAAACAGTCACAAAACACCACATCAGGCATGAAATCCATTCTGTCATTTTTCGCCCTTTTCGCGGGCATCTTCGCCGCCTCGGCACAGGTCGACACGATCTATACCCACGAAGGGGTCATCCCGTGCAACATTACCGAGATCACCGAGACGGCCGCCAAGTACCAGTACCCCGGCGAGTCGCACAGCAACAGCCTCTCGCTGAACGCCGTGAGCAAAATCGTATTCCGCAGCGGCCGTGTGCAGGAATTCGCCGCCCGCACCTCGTTCCGCCGCCTCTCCTCTCCGATGGAGTGGGAACAGGTCTCCATCGCGAGCGTCGAGTCGGAAGTGCAGGGGCTTTATAAAATCGATGACGTGAGTTCCAAGGCGAAGGGCACGACCGAATTCTCGAACCAGGAGCGCGTGAAGCGCCGCGCCCTGGACAAGATGAAGATGCAGGCCGCGATCCTGGGCGGCAACGTCGTCTACATGGTACAGATGCGCAGCGACGGCACGAAATACAACTGGCTGACCGGCGCCGGATCGACCGCCGAAACCTCCCTCTTCGGGGTGGCCTATTCGAGCCAGATGCCGCGGCTGGCCGACGTCCGGAAACTCGTGGACGGGCACACCGCGTTCGACGTGGTCGAGGAGGTGACGATGGTCAACACCGATTCGCGTTACAGCCAGGACAAGATGTCCGAGGCGCTCACCATCGACCGCGTTTACGACGACAGCGGGCTGGTGATGCTCGAAGGCAGCATAAAGGGAATCAAGGAGCACACGTTCCGCGTCACGTTCTGCAACGAATCGGATTTCTACATCGCCTGCAAGACCCGCCGCGGCGTATTTTCCTATAAGGTGAACGTCCGCTAAGCGGGCAGCCCCCGCAGAGGAGCCGTCCCGTCCGTGCGCCGGGCAAACGTCCCGCCCGGACAGACACGCCCCGGCGCGCGCTCCGGCACATGGGCAGCATAAACGGCAAACATACTCAATACGAATCGGAGATGAAAAAAACAATCGCAATCCTGGGATCGGCGTTGCTCCTCGCCGCATTCCCCGCGCAGGCGCAGCAGCCGCAAAGCGGATCGGCCGCGCAGGATACGGAGCAGGCGGCTCCCCTGAGCAGAGAGGAGCTGATGAGGATAGCCATCCGGCTTTCCGAAGAGAACGTAGCGGCCGGCGGAGGCCCCTTCGGCGCAGTCATCGCCCGGGACGGCAGGGTCGTCGCCACCGGTGCCAACCGGGTCACGCCCGACTGCGACCCCACGGCACACGCCGAGGTGAGCGCCATCCGCGCCGCAGCAAAGAAACTGGGCACGTTCGACCTGAGCGGCTGCGAAATCTACACCTCGTGCGAACCGTGCCCGATGTGCCTCGGGGCGATCTATTGGGCGCGGCTGGATCGGATGTACTACGGCAACGACAAGCACGATGCCGCCAGGATCGGATTCGACGATGCGTTCATCTACCGGGAACTCTCGCTCAAACCCGCCGACCGGAAACTGAAATCGGCCGTCCTGCTGCCCGAAGAGGCGATCGCAGCCTTCGAAACCTGGGAAGCCAAGTCCGACAAGGTCGAATACTGACCCGGCGGGGACTGACCCGGCAACCGGCAACGAAAGGGCTCCGGCGGAGGATTCCGCCGGAGCCCTTTCATGGATATGCTTCGGCGATCAGCCGCACTGCGCCTTGCGGAACTCCGAAGGCGTCATGCCGTACCGGTTCTTGAACAGGCGGTGAAACGACGAGAGGTTGGGAATCCCCGCCTCCTGTGCGATGGCATTGACCGTGTATTCGGGATAGCGGATCAGCAGGCGTGCGGCATACTCCATCCTCAGCCCGTTGAGATAACCCGCCAGGTTGGTGCCCGCACCGGCCTGGATAACCTGTGCGATCTGGTTTTTCGAAATGTTTATCAGCCGCATCAGGTCTTCGCGCGACAGTCCGGGATTCAGGAAAAGCCGTTGCTCGTTGATCTTCCGGTCGAGCTGTTCGAAAAGCCTCATCGCCTTCCGGTCGTCCCCGTCCGCCCCGACCCGGGCCTGCACCCCGCCGCCGGCCTCCTTGTCGTCCTCGTCCGAACCGTCGACCGCACCGGAATCCCCCGTCACTGGGGCGGGAACGCAGCCAGCCCCCTCTTCCGTCTGCCCTCCGACATGCAGCAGGCGTTCCTTATAGGCGAGCAGTCCCGCCACGGTATCCACCATCGCCTTGTTCTTGCGGCGGATCGTATACATGTAATAGCGGTTGCGCCACAACAGCACCGCCAGCAGGAGCACGATGGCCAGCGCCGATACGAGCAGGATGCTGTGGATGCGGAGCCGCGCGGCAGTGGCCTGCAACTGCTGCTCCTTTTCATGCACGTCGTTGGCAATGGCCAGATCCATCGCAGCACTCAGCTGCTCGCGGCGCTTAAGGCTGTCGGTCAACACGGCCAGCCCTTCGAAATAGGCTGCAGCACGTTTGAAATCGCCGCGCGCCTCATATGCCCGCCCCAATGTCCGCTTTACGGACATCATGTGGTAATTGATCGTGTCCCCGTGCTCGATCAGGAAGCGCTCGCGCGGCTCGCAGAGCCGGATGGCCTCGTCGTAACGCCGCTGCCCCATCAGGTAGGGAATGACCAGGTAGTCGTCCTTGGTGTAGGCACCGCCGATGCGCACCCACTCCTGATAGGCCCGTTCCGCTTCATCGTAACGCTTCAGCTGGCCGTACAGCACGGCACGCTGTGCCATCAGGGTCTTATGCTCCTTCTCGTACAGGCCGCCGATCGAGGGCACCCCCTCGGAAGAGCTCCCGATGACCCGTTCGAGGTCGTCCAACACCCCCACGGCCTCTTCCAAACGGCCGTCGCGCTGCAACAGGATCAGCAGCGTATTGTAATCGTAACGCAGGTTGTCGTACTTGTATTTGTAATCCGCCCCTTCCATCAGGGCGATAGCATCCCGGATCAGCCCGTAGCCCCGCTCCTTATCCTCCTGATAACAGAGCATTTTGCCCATGTTGAACAGTGCGACCGACTCCATCGCCGTATCGTTGCAGGCGCGGGCCTTTCGGAGCAACAGTTCGGTACACTCCGCCTGCCGCTCCTCGTCGTGGAGGCAATCGTAGGAGGAGATCATCCGGTGCAGGACGTCCATGTATTCCGCATCGCTTTTCCGCACCACATCGCTTTCGAACGCACGCCTGTAATAACGGAGCCCCTGGTGGTAGCGCCCCGTATTGAAATAGAGGTCGCCTTCGGCAATATCCAGCCGGTAGGGTTCGAGCATTTTCCGCTCGCGCATCCGTTCGATAATGCGCCGGGCCTTGCCGAAATCCGTAAAAGTATATTCGTAGAGATAATCTTCGGTGAGCAGGCTGTCCGGCAGCTCCTCCTCCGCAGCCGCACGGGAACCCGACGCAAAAAGCAGGAGGCCGGCAAACAGGAACAGCCTTCTGAACGGCAAACAGACCATAGACGCGATAAAATAATAAGAATACAAGTACAAATATATGAAAAATTCAGGGATATTCCCCTCGTGGCTCCGCCACAAAAATCCGCCCGGTGCAAAAACAGAATTGCCCGGCAGGCAAGTGCCGGGCAATCTTTCCGGGAAGATCCGCACCGCAGACCTAAAGGGATCCTATGGCAAAATCGAACCCGGCATCCACGGAGGTCGTCTCCGCAAGCCGGATCTCGACCGTGCCGGGCGTATGGTAGGGGTCGAGCAGATCCGCCGAAGCGCCGAGCTTCACCTGTACCCTGTACCGGCCTGTCGGCAGTTCGATCGTCGCAGCCTTGCCCCGGAAGCTGCCCGGAATGGTATAATCGGGCGCCTTCGAGGTGCTGGAGCCCTCCTTCCATATCCTTATATCGGTCATGTATTCCCGCCCCGTCTTCGTGTTGGCGAGTTCGAGCACGCCCTTCGGGATGCGGTTGGGCTTCAAAAGCGTCACCCGGAACGTCCGGTCGCCCTCGGGCACCGCATCGTCCCACGACGAAGTGGAGAAATCGGCCGCCGACGAATACCAGTGGTAGGATTCGTAGGTCGGCTTCACCCACACGCTCATGGCAAACTCCTTCGTGTCGTTGTCCGCGGTCGAAGGCACGTACCATATCCACGACTGGTGGATCGTAAAGTCGCTCGATGCGATCGACGGCACGGAGGTGTATTTCTTCCCGCTCGAGGTATGGGGCCTGTTGTTGACGTCGAACACGTAACCGACCTTCCCGCCGGGGCTGTTCTTGTTGATCGTAAGGTCGGAAACCGTCCGCGTTTCGGAGTTGTTCCAGCCGATGCTGCCGCTCAGCGTCCCGGAAACCTGCGGGTCTTTGCCCAGCATACCGCCGGAGATAGAGCCTCCGATACTCCACTGGAAGCCGCTCGAATAACTCGTGGAACCGATCGTGGTCTCGGGCACAGGAGTTCCCTGGCTGGGGAATTTAACCCCCGGAAGCACAGTGCCGTCGGTTGCGCAGAGGGTGTTGCTCACCTCAAACTTCTTCAGGTAGAAACCGCAAAGGTGCGACTTCACACCGCCGTGTTTTTTCGTCCACGAGCCGTTGTACATCTGGTCGTTGTGCACGGTGAATGTCCCCTCAACGATATAGTAGTCGCCCGCCGAGCTGCCGTTGGCCTGGAACGAGTAGAGCGGATAGACCGAATAGGCGACGTCGATCGTGCCCGAACGGGTCAGCTTGTCGGCCTTCGACGCCACGACATGCGCGAGCGTCTTGTCATTGAGGCACATCTGGTAGGTATGGTTGACGGTCTGGGGTGCGAACAGCTTTTTGATGTCGTAATCCGCCCGGGTCGCCCCTCTCCAAAGAGAGGCGGAACTCTCCTCTGCGGCTGCGGCATATTTATTGACCCAACTGACGAACGTGTCGAGGAAGATGTTGCAACTCCCCTCGTCATCGTCATGGACGAAGTCATCGAGGAAATAATAATTCGCATTCTTGTTGAACGCATACAGCAGGTGGTGATCCTTCCCGTTGTCGAGCCCCCCGTCCCCGGCATAACGGACTCCGTTCTCATCGCACCAGTCGCTGAGCTGCACATCGTCGGGATTCACGACGACGACCATTCCCCCGGCCCCGTAGACGCCGAGCAGTTTTTCCGTATTCGCGGCCACCTGATCCTGGGCGATCACCACGACCTTCAGGTCATCGGAAATCTCGCTTCCGGCATTCGTAAATCGCACGTTCAGCGCCGTCTGGAGGTAGTCGGGCATCCGGCCGACGATCGCCGCCGGCAGTTCGACCTTTTCGTCCGAGGCCGTGACAGGGTCTGCGAGGCCCTCGCCTTCCTCGATATAAATTCTGTCGTCGTCATGGTCGGTGTCTTTCTCACACGACGAAAATGCGACTGCCGCTGCGGCAATCAGCGCCGCTGCAAATAAAATTTTCCGTTTCATCTTCCGGTTTCAATAAATTACAGTCCCTCGGGACGGGTTTCCGCGAAGCACGGCGGCAGGGGGGGGGGCGGAGTGGAATGCCCCTGCCACCGCAAGGAGCGGGCGGACGGCTAAAAAACGTCCGGATTATATAAATGTATTCGAAAGGAGCGATGCCGCCGGCGTTCAGAATCTCCAGCCTACGGTCAGCGTAGCCACCCGGTTCGTCAGCTTATAGTCCCCGTCCTTGAGCAGGTCGGTACAGCCGATATGGTAGCGCAGATCCAGCACGAGGCCCATCTTGAATGTATAGGAGATACCCACGGGAATTGAGAAATCGACGGAATTGAGTTCATCCTTCAGGTCTGCCGTCTCCTTATAAGACCCGCCGTCGAGCGTTGCGGATATTTTGTTCTTCGCGCTTACCAGGAACGACGGCTGAATGCCGGCCTTGAGCGCAAGGCCCTTCGTCACATAGAAGTTGGCCAACACGGGCACGTCGATATAGTTCAGCTTGAAATTGTTCTTGGTCGTCTGGTCTAACTCCGAGGTCTTGATGCTGAACTCGTTCTCGGCGCCTTTCTGCGCGAACAGCACGTCGGCCGAAACGGCCAGCCATTTCACGGCGCGGTACTCGGCAAAAGCACCGACCACCAGTCCGGTTCTCACTCCGGATATCTCATCGTTCTTTTCGTCATCGTCGGCATGGAGGTCTGCGACGGTAAAACCGACCCTGGGCCCGAACGTAAACTTTTTCTGCGCCGACACCGGCACGGCAACGAGGATGACGAGCAAAAGAAGGAGTACTTTTTTCATACTTCGATTTGGATTAATGGGTTAATAGAATTTATAATGAAAAATAGACGTCCCGCAAAAACCGGAGTTTCAAAAAGGTTGGAACAAAGATAGTCAGGGCATCCCCTCCCGGCAAAACCATACCGCGGGAAATGTATCCCAGATTGTCGCCTTGTTGTATGAATTTATCCGGATCACGGCATGGGCGACCGGGCGGGGCGGGACGAACCGGAAGGAAGGGGCAGGGCCGGAAGGAAGCGGTATCCCGGGATCCCAGACACCCGCAAAAGAGGGCCGGCACCCGCCCGCGGCCCGCAGCCAGCACCCCGTGCAGCTGCTGATGCTGCCAAAAAAGTACATAATCCTGCCACGCACCCTGTTTTCCGGCGCAAAATTTCGGGCATTGCGGCGAAATTCCTACCTTAGCAATGCAAACCGACACCCATGAAACACTATATCCTTATGCTGTCGGCCCTCGTGGCCGTATCCGCAGGCCGCGCACAGGTGGCCGTACACGAAAAAAGCCCGAAAACCAAATACGCCTTCACCCTCGCTTCGCCCCGCCAGACGGCCGCGATCCTTTACGACGCATCCGACGCCGCGGTGGTGAAACGCGCGGCGGAGCTCTTCGCCGCCGACGTGGAGGCCGTAACGGGCCGATACCCGCGGGTGACCTCCGCGGCCGGGGAAACAGGCCCGGCGGTGATCGTCGGGACGGTCGGAGGCAGCGCCCTCATCCGCAGGCTGGCCGAAGCGGGGAAGATCGACACCGCCCCGCTCGAAGGCGCCTGGGAGCGTTACCTGATCCAGACCGTCGCCAATCCCCTGCCGGGCATCCGCAAAGCCCTCGTCATCGCGGGCAGCGACCGCCGCGGCGCGGCCTACGGGCTCTTCACGCTCTCGGAGCTGATCGGCGTATCCCCCTGGTACTGGTGGGCCGACGTCCCGGTGAAAAAACATGCGGCGCTCCATGTCGACGCCCCGCCGACCTACTCCCAAACGCCGTCGGTGCGCTACCGCGGCATCTTCCTCAACGACGAGGACTGGGGTCTGACGCCCTGGGCCTCGCAGACCTTCGAGCCCGAGCGCGGCAACATCGGCCCCAGAACCTACGCCAAGGTCTGCGAACTGCTGCTGCGCCTCAAGGCCAACTACCTCGCCCCGGCCATGCACCCCGTTTCCACCTCGTTCAACCAAATCCCCGAAAACAAGCTCGTAGCCGACACGTTCGCCATCGTGATGGGATCGACCCACTGCGAACCGCTGCTGCTGAACACCGCCAGCGAATGGGATACCAAGACGATGGGGCCCTGGAACTACGACAAGAACAAGGAGGGTATCAACCGCGTGCTCACGCAGCGCGTGCGCGAGAACAGCCCCTACGAGAACGTCTATACGCTGGCGCTGCGCGGCCTGCACGACGGCGCCATGTCGACCACGCTGCCCATGCACGAAAAGGTGCGGATGCTCCAGCAGGCGCTGCTCGACCAGCGGCGAATCCTCGCCGAGAACATCGACCGACCGGTCGAGACCGTCCCGCAGGCATTCACACCCTACAAGGAGGTACTGGAGATCTATTCCAACGGGCTGGAACTGCCCGACGACATCACGATCGTCTGGCCGGACGACAACTACGGCTACATGAAACGTCTGAGCGGCGTGCGCGAGCAGCAGCGCACGGGGCGCTCCGGGGTCTACTACCATGTCTCCTACCTGGGCGTACCGCACAGCTACCTCTGGTTCAGCACGACGCCCCCGTCGCTGATGTACGAAGAGCTGCGCAAGGCCTATGACACCACGGCCGACCGGCTGTGGCTGGTGAACTGCGGCGACCTGAAAGGCTCGGAGATGCAGGTTTCGCTCTTCCTCGACATGGCCTGGGACATCGGCCGCTTCACGGCCGACAACGTCGTGACCTACCCGGCACGCTGGCTGGCCGGCATCTTCGGCGAAGCGTACTACGACCGCCTCGAGGCGATGACCCGCGAACACCTGCGGCTGGCCTTCCCCCGCAAACCCGAATACATGGGCTGGGGCTACCACTGGAACCGCTTCGACCACAACTGCGAGCAGCTTACCGACACCGATTTCTCGTTCACCAACTACGACGAGGCACAGCGGCGGCTGGAGGCCTACCGGCAGCTCGGCGCCCGGGCCGAAGCCCTGTTGCACGAGATCGGCGACGAAGCCCGCCCGGCTTTCTACCAGCTGGTCTACTACCCCCTGCGCGGCGCCGAACTGATGAACCGCATGACGCTCGGCGGCCAGCGCAACCGCTGGTACGCACGCCAGGGCCGCGCGGCGACCAATGCCGTGCGCGACGAGGTGCAGCGCTGCTACGACAGCCTGCAGGTCATCACCCGGGGGTACAACTCGCTGCTCGGCGGCAAATGGAACCACATGATGTCCATGCGCCAGAACTACGACGGCGTGAGCGCCTATTTCAACCTGCCGCACCTGGCAACGCACGATGCCGCAGGCGCTCCCCGGCTGGCATTGCAGGTCGCAGGCGAGGACGTCACGGGCGCCCGGGCCTTCCACGCCCTGCCTGCGTTCGACAACTACCTGCGCCGCACCTACCCCGTCGAGATATACAACCGGGGCGGCGGCACGCTCGCCTGGACGGCGCATGCCTCCGAACCCTGGGTCGTCCTGAGCAAATCCGCCGGAAAAACCGCCGACGAAGAGCGCATCACGGTGGGCATCGACTGGGAGAAAGCCCCCTCGGGGAACGCGGTGCCGGCCCAGATCGTCTTCCGCGCGGGTGAACAGTCCGAGAAGGTGCTCGTATCGCTCTTCAACCCCACCGCCCCGTCGCGGGCCGAGCTCCGCGGCATCTACGTCGAGAACAACGGCTGCGTCTCGATCCCCGCCGCAGGCTGCCACCGCGTCCGTGAAAACGACCGAATCAAAATAACAGCCGTCGAAGACCTCGGCATCGAAGGCCCCGCGCTGCAGCTGGGCGACCCGACCGCCCCGCTCCAGATCTTCCGCAGCCGCGACGTCCCGTGCGCCGAATACGACTTCTACGCCTTCGACGCCGGTTCGGTCGATGTCTACACCTACGTGCTGCCGACCTTCCCGCTCCACGCCGACCGCGATTTCCGCATCGGCGAGAACACGAACACCGACACCAAGTACAGCGTCCAGATCGACGACGGGGCATTGGCCACCCCCTCCTCGTCGCACGTCGAATACTCGCAGGTGTGGTTCGAAAGCGTGCTGCGCAACTGCGCCGTCAACAAATCGACGCTCCACATCGACAAGCCGGGACGCCACACGCTGCGCATCCGCGTCGGCGACCCGGGCATCGTCCTGCAAAAGATCGTCCTCGACTTCGGGGGCATGAAACGCTCTTACCTCGGCCCGCAATCGACCCTAATCGAATAACTTATGAAATACGTAACTCTCCTTTTCGCATGCCTTGCGGCATACTGCGCCGCGGCGCAAAATACGGCCTCGGCAGCCGCCCGGAGCGGCAACCCCGTCTTCCCGGGCTGGTACGCCGACCCCGAAGGGGTGGTCTTCGGCGACACCTACTGGATCTACCCGACCTACTCGGCCGACTACGACGAGCAGACCTTCATGGACGCCTTCTCGTCGAAAGACCTCGTACACTGGCAGAAGCATCCCCGGATCGTCTCCAACGACGAGGTGAAGTGGGTGAAACGCGCCATGTGGGCGCCCGCGGCCGTCCATGCCAACGGCAAGTATTACCTTTTCTTCGCCGGCAACGACATCCACGAGGGTGAAACCGGCGGCATCGGCGTAGCCGTGGCCGACTCCCCGGCCGGGCCGTTCCGCGATGCGCTGGGCAAGCCGCTCATCGACAGCATCGTCAACGGGGCCCAGCCCATCGACCAGTTCGTCTTCCGCGACGACGACGGCAGCTACTACATGTACTACGGCGGCTGGGGGCACTGCAACATGGTACGCCTGTCGCCGGATCTGCTGCGTATCGTGCCCTTCGACGACGGCACCCTCTACAAGGAGGTCACCCCCGCGAATTACACCGAGGGGCCGTTCATGCTCAGGCACCGCGGAAAATATTACTTCATGTGGTCGGAAGGGGGCTGGACGGGCCCCGATTACTGCGTCGCCTACGCCATCGCCGACTCGCCCTTCGGGCCGTTCGAACGCATCGGCAAGATCCTCGAACAAGACCCGGCGATCGCCCGCGGTGCCGGGCACCACTCCGTCATACAGGTTCCGGGGCTGGACGAATGGTACATCGTCTACCACCGCCGCCCGCTGGACGAAACGGCAGCCAGCAGCCGTGAAACCTGCATCGACCGCATGTATTTCGATGCCGAGGGGCACATCGTCCCGGTCAGGATGACCCGCGAAGGCGTCGAAGCCCGCCCCATTCCCGCTGCCGGCAAGGCGCGGTAAACCCGTCCCGCAAGCGGGAGACGTCCACGCACTAAAATCCCCGTTCGGCAGCATTGCCGAACGGGGATTTTAGTGCCTGCCGGCACTTATGGGGAAACGGATGCGGCGTCACTCGCCCAGCCGCTCGGAGAGCCAGCGCGCGAGCGAGTTCCGGAACTCGTCCTTGTATTTAAAGGTCTCGTTCCAGCCCCAGCCGTGCCCGCCCGTCGGATAAATATGGATCTCGCCCGGCACCGAGGCGGCTTTGAGCGCATTGTAGAACAACGTGCCGTTGACCGGGGGCACCCCGTCGTCGTCATCGCTGAAGGCGATGAACGTCGGCGGAGTCCCGCTGGTCACGCGCAGTTCGTTGCTGAACGCCGCAACGAGTCCCTCGGCCGGCGCTCCGCCCAGCAGGTTCCTCCGCGACCCTGCATGCGTAAAACGTTCGTCCATCGTAATGACCGGGTAGACCAGGACGGCGAAATCGGGACGGTTCGCATCGCAGGTGAAGTGCGTCGCAGCCGTCGAGGCCAGGTGTCCCCCGGCCGAAAAGCCGATGACGCCGACCCGCGCGGGGTCTACGCCCCACCCGGCCGCATTCGCACGCACCAGCTCGATCGCCTGCTGCACGTCCCGGCGGGGCAGGTCGTAGTTGCCGTGGGGCATGGTGTATTTCAGCACGACGGCGGCAAACCCGCGCGCCGCGAACCACTCCGCCACCTGATAGCCCTCATGGCCGATAGCCAGGCCGCCGTAGGCACCGCCCGGGCAGACCACCACGGCCGGCGCCGGCTTCTTCCCTTCGGGGCGGTACAACGTGACATAGGGGGCGTTGTCGCGGTCGAATCCGGCACCGAGCCGCTCCGGGGCATACTTCCCGGCCTCGGGCCATAACCTGAACTCCTCCTTCTGCTGTGCAGGGACAGCTGCGGCGAACAGCAGCGCCCACGCCGCCAAAATCAGTTTCTTTGTCATATCCATCGGTTGTTAACAGTAATACGATTTTTTCCGGGGTCAGCGCACGACCCGCACCCCATCGGGTGCCGACACGCTCGTCGAGACCTTCCCGTCGGCACCGCGCTCGTGGCGCACCCGGATAACGCCCCACGGGGTCGGGAACGTCCCCTCGGCCCACTTCAGGTGTCCCAGGTGGGGGCGCACCGCCACGGACTTGCAGCCCGGTTCGAGCGGCAAGATGCCCAGCACGTGCCGCGAAAGCCAGGGAGTGGGGCCCGATGCCCAGCCGTGGCAAAGGCTGTGGCGCAACCCCTTGTAGCAATAGGCGCCCGACTCGGCATGGATGTCGAATTTCCCGGCCGGAACCGGCTCGTCGATACGCGCCGCACCGGCCGCATGCGCGTAATTGAGGTCTTCCCAGAAAGTCGTGGCCCCCAGGTCGAGCATCGCACCCCAATAATCGGAGATGATCTGCAAGGCCTCGTCATAAAGGCCGCCTTCGGCCAGCGCCTCGAGCATGTAATATCCGTAGAAGGTCGAGAAACCTTCCGCCCCGCCCCGGGCGATCACCGTCCGGCACACCTTGCCGGGGTCGGCCAGCCCGGCCAGCACGAGCATCGCCGCCGCCTGCTTGTTCCGCAGGTGGTCGGGCACGTGCCGCCGCAACCGCCGCAGCGCCCCACGGCACTCCGACTGCATCTGCCTGTCGCCGAGCCAGCCGCCGATTTCGGCGCCGGCCTCCATGGCCATCACCATCAGGGCCTGATACCCGGCATGGATCACGTCGGGCATCTGGGACGTGGGCCAGTCCAGCAGGCGCTGGCCGCCCTGCAGGTTCTCGCGGTCGCCGTCCATCTGCGACGCCAGCACCCGCAGCAGGGCGCGCATATATTCCTGCTGTTCACGGAGATAGTTCAAATCGCCCTCGTACATATACAGGTCGCGGTGGATAATGACCCACCACATCGAGTAGGCCGCGATCCAGTTCATCCACCCGGGCAGCGGCGTATTGTCGCGCACGTGGTCGAGGCTCCGGCGCACGACCTCATTGCCGCCGAACACGCTCTGGACGGTCATCACCTCGGGGTGCATGTCCCCGAGCCACACCAGGCGGTCGCGTTTCACCCCGTCCCAGAGGTACTCCTGCATATTGAGGTGGACGGTGTAGGCCCCCGTCTCCCAGATGCGGTTCAGCCGTTCATCATCGCAGCGGAACGACCCCAGATAAGGGACGTCGCGGTAACGGAGGATCGCCCGCACGGCTTTCAGATTGAGCTCCGCATCGGGCTCCACCAGGTCGATCCGCACGAAGCGGAACCCTGAGTTCCCGGCCTCGACATTGCCCAGCCACGGCACGCCGAGCGTAAAATCGCGCAGCGAATGCTCGTTCGTGGCGCTGGCCATCGGGGCGTCGCCGCCGACGTCGCTCATCGCCTCGCTCACCGATTCGCCCAGGCGGATCCGCACCTTCAGCGCCCGCTGGTCGGCGCGTATCGCCGCCGAGAGCGCGATCCCGCCGCACAACTCCTTGCCGAAATCGAGCAGCACGGAAGCCGAGCACCCGTCGCGGGTCGAGAGGCGGCAGACATCGGGTGTCCCGGTCGTCAGCTGCCCGTCGAAATTCCGGAGCAGCGCTTCGGGATTTTCCACCCCCGCCGTCAGCTCGCCGGGCAGTGCGACCAGCCGCAGCGGGGTCACGTACCTGCGTGAAATCACATCCGCGGCACTCCGGCCTTCCAGCCCCTTCTCCAGTATGTTCTCCTGCCCGTATACGGCCGCCGCAAAAGCCAGCAGCAGGGCAAGCAGTGCTATCTGTCTCATCGTGCAATCATCCGTTCGATTACCACCGGGTTGAACAGCCCCGAAGGCTGTAACTGCGAATCGGGACGCCACGGATTGTTCAGCGTCCATGTCCCGCGCTGATCCTCGGGGAGCCTGCTGTCGCCGATCAGGCGGTTCACCCACGTATTGACCACGTCGATGACGAGGGTATTCTTCCCTTTGCGCACGAAGTCCGTGACGTCGACCCTGTACGGCGCCGTCCACACGCCCCCGGCGTACTTGCCGTTGACATAGACCTTGGCCATCACGCCGACCTGGCCCGTGTTCACGTACAGCCGGCCGGATTTCTCCTTTCCCCTGAGGTCGAACGTCGTCTCATAGCGGACACTGCCCGAGAAATAGCGCACCGACTCGTCGTCGGAGAGCCGCAGGTCTTTCAGTTCGTCCGCCACGACAGGCTCCGCCGGGCCCCGGCGCCCCTCCTGGAAGGTCAGTGTCCACGGCCCGTCCAGCGTCTTGACCCGCACCGGGGTCGGGAAATTCGCCGTCCCGTCCCTGTGCGCAGCGCCCGCCCCGTCCGCGCGCAGTACGACGAACAGGCTTTGGTTGGGCTCCAACACCATCGGCAGCGTCGTCCTGCGACCGTCATCCTCGAACTCCGGCAGCGGACGGATCGCCCCCGTCACGGCATCCCATGCCTCGGGCACAGAGCCGGTCACACGCAGCGTGCAGGGGAAAGCGATGCGCGCGTCCGACTGGTTGGTCAGGAAGTAAATCTGCTCGTCGCCCGCATCGCGGTGCCCGAAGAGCACGGGGACATCGGCCCCGACCTCGCAGTCGGGCAGGCACTGCACATAGGCCAGCGCCTCCTCCATGGTCATGCCGTCCAGCACGGCGCCCTTGCCGTAGCGGGCGGCCTTCACGGCCTTGCCGTCGACCCCGCCCCAGAGCTCCGCAGCCATGCGGCGCACCCGGGCGTCGGCATCGGGATAGCCTTCGAGGCTCGGCGAACGCTGCGGCGCAGGCCCCAGCAGCACGCCGCCCTCACGGACGAGCGCCTGCAGCTTCGCAAGCAGTTCGGGGCGCATCGTCTTGAGCTTCGGCAACACCAGTATCCGGTATTGCGTCCCGTGCGGAAGCGTCCACAGGCCGTCCTTCACGGTGGCGCGTTCCAGCAGCACCTCGCCGTTGATATAATCGTACTGGTACCCTCGGGGCAGCGCCGGGTCGGTGACGCCCGTCATTTTCGGAGCGTCCTCGCCGATGAAATAGGCCACGTCGGCGACGTTGAGCCCCTGCTGCAACATGTAATTGACACGCTTGAGGTAATCCGTGAAGAGGTCGATATGCGAGAACCACGTGTTGTTGCGGTTGAATTCCGTTCCGAACCAGGCATTCATGCCGGGCAGTTCGTCGCCCGGCTGCGAAATGTAGACGTGCAGCAGCGTGTTGTTGATCCCCTCGGAGAAGAACCTGTCACCGCGCGGCTTCACCATCGCCGGATAACGCCCGAAATCGTTCCCGGCCGAGGTGTACGACTCGGCCGACACTTTCCGCTTGCCGTAGATGTGGGCGCACGACGAGGCGGCACGGTTCTCGATGTCGCCCAGCGACCCTTCGCCCCAGAATTCGCCCCCGACCTCGTCCGACTGGCCGCCGTACTGCAGGAACTCACCGGGATAACCCCAGTGGCCGTAGTTCTCCAGCCACAACGTCAGCCCGTATTTGTGCGCGATTTCGCGCAATCCCCCGATATGCGCATAGGCCAGCTTGTCGGCCGCCAGGCGCCGCATGTCCCACAGGAACCGGTCGGAGATATCCTGGCTGCCGACCACCACGCCGTCGTAAACGGGCAGGAACGGCAGGGCGTCGTAGCCGTAACGCTCCCTGAAGTCGGCCAGGAAGGTATCCGTAAAGTTCTGCCCTCCCTTCTCGTAGCTGTCGGCCACCACCACGCGGAACGTCCTGCGGTCTTCGGCCGGGATGCAGCGGAGTATCTCACCGATAAAGGCGTCGAAATGGTGCTGCAGGTAGGCCGGGGTCATCTTGTCCACTTCGAGCCCGGTGCCTTCGGGCGCCGCGGGCGAATTCTGGATGCCGGTCGGGCGCATCCCGGTACGCATGACGACCCACTCCCCGGCAGGGGCTTCCCACACCAGGCGGTCGCCGTCGAGACATTCCGTTATGTCGACCACCTCCGCGGGGTCGACCGCCAGCGACTCCGCGTCCAGCACGGGCTGGTCGCGCCACTGGTACTCCTCCCAGTAGGGCAGCGGCGACTGGAACATCTTGGCAAAGGTCTTCTCCGCATAACGCTCCACACGGGGCAGCGACGAGAGCAGCACCTCCCCCAAACCCGTATCCTTCCCCGCGCCGCGGACTATGAGCCGGAACTCGCGCCCCGTGGTCTTCGCCACGCTGACCGAAACCGGGGCGTAAGGGTCGAAACCGACCTCGATATTGGGGTTCGAGCGGTCGATCCCGAACGATGCGACCGTCCGGTAGCCGTCCGCCCCCTTCACCTGCAATTCGGCCTGGGCACGTATCGGACGGCGGGCGGGCCACACCGTGATGTTGCGCAGATCCAGGTCGGCGTCCGTCACCAAGTCGATGACGGCTTCGGGGCTGCCGTCGAAGAGGAGCTCCGTCGCCGGGTCGCCGTCTATGAGGCATTGCGCCCCGGCAGCCGTGCCGGCAGCCGTCACACGCGTATCGGCCGCCGTCAGCGCCGCACGCCCCACGGCGGGAGCGGGATAGGCGACCACCCGCACGTCCTGGAAATCGGCCGACGGGCGCGGCAGCTCCACCTCGACCTTCCCGCCGCCCCGGACATGCGCCTTGACCGAAGCCAGGTAACGCATGGCCTGCCCGGGTTCGATCCACGGCCCTCCGGCCTGGCTCCAGCCGGGGCTGTTGAACATGCCGATCTCGATACCCAGCTCCGAGGCGCGTTTGAGCGCCGCATGGGTCACTTCCCACCATTCGTCCGTAAAAAGTTTCACGGGGGCATAGGGCGTCGCCAGCTCCCCGAGGCCGATATTGCCGATGAAGGCACGGTTGATCCCCGCCCGTTTCATCGCTTCGAGGTCTTTCACCACGCCCTCCTTCGAGACATTGCCCGAAAGCCAGTACCAGTAAACCGAGGTCTGGACAGAGTCGGGCGGCGCCACGAACCCCGCGGCCAGGGCGGCATGGGAGCCGCCCTTCGGGGCGGCCTGCCCCGCCAGCGGAGCGAGGGCCAGCGGCAGCATCAGAATCAGTTTCGATAGTTTGTTCATCGCAGGAATATTTCAGGTTATGGGTAAAAATCGTCCTGTGCAGGCAGCCGTCCCGCACGGGAATGCGGCCCGCGGCAGCAGCCGTCCGCCCCGAGGCGGAAGGGTCATTTGGCCACCCTGAGCGTCAGCGTATGGCTTCCGGCACCCAGCTGATGCACCTTCCCGCCGTCCACGTTGGCCGGCAGGTAGAGCGTTGCGGTACTGTTGGCCGGGATTCGGACGCGGTAGGTCACCGTATTGCCCCGGCGCGTCCATGCCGACACGATCCGACCGCAGGGGGCGTCGTGCGAAGCCTCGAATTCCTCGGGGCCGACGAAATTCGGGCGCAGCAGGATGTGTTTGAAGCCCGGCGCTTCGGGGTCGGGCTTGATGCCGCCCAGCCCCTTGAAGAACCACCCGCCGATCTCGCCGAACATCATGTGGTTGTCCGAGATGTCGCGCGTGGCTTCGAGGTTCCAGTTTTCGAGCAGCGTGGTGGCGCCGTTCACGATCCACCATCCCCACGAAGGATAGGTGTCCTGCACCGCGACCTTGTAGGCCGTTTCGGCATGGCCGTTCTCGCTCAGCGCATTGAGGATGGCCTTGGCGCCCAGCACCCCGACGTCGAGGTGGAACCCGGCTTCGGCGACCTTGCGGGCGAGGTTGCCGGCGACCTTGGCGACCATCTCCTCGGGCACGACGCCCCACATCAGCGGAACGCTCAGCTCGGTCTGCGTGCCACTGGCATAGATGCCCGTCGCACGGTCGAGGTATTTGTCGTTGATGGCCCCGCGGATTTCGCCGGCCAGTGCCTCGTAGTGCTTCCGGTCGGCCTCCCGGCCGAACAGGGCGGCGGCACGGGCGAGGATCGTGGCATCGACGTAGAAATAGACCGACGAGGTCAGCTCCAGCGACGACTGCGAGCGGACGGGCACCCAGTCGCCGCGTCCCCACGAGGAGAGGTGCCCCGGGCTGCGGCGGTCGACGTAATCCACATAACGTTTGATATTCTCGTAGCAATCCTCCAGCGGCTTCGTGTCCCCGTAGAAGAGGTAGAGGTTCCACGGGATGATGGCGATGGTACTCGTCCAGTCCAGCCCGTTGGCCGTGCCGTAGCCCCAGCCGCCGGTGGGGATGATGTCGGGCAGCACACCGTTGGGCTGCTGTTCGTCGCGGTGGTCGGCGAGCCACTTCTCGTAGACCGTAATGCCGTCGTAGTTGTACAGCGCCGTTTCGATAGCGAGGTGACCGTCGCCCGTCCAGCCGTTCTTCTCGCGCTGAGGGCAGTCGGTCGGGTAACCCATCAGGTTCGAGAGGTAGGCCTTGTTGGTGGCGTCCCAAAGTTTGTCCACCAGGTCGTTCGACGTCTCGATATGCCCCACGGGAGTCACGTCGCTGTGCATGGCATAGGCCGTCAGGTTCTCCGCAGACAGCTCTACCGGCCGGTCGGCAACTACCTCGACATAGCGGAAGCCCTTGTAGTTGAACCGGGGCATGAACTCGTCGTCGCGGCCGCTCAGGGTCACCACGTCGGTCTGGAACAGGTCGTCCTTGTCCGTCGGACGGAAATAGACGTCGATGTTCGACAGGTCGGCATGGCCGTCTTCGCGCAGGCGTTCGGCATGGATGAGCCGCAGCTGCGTCCCGGCTTCACCCCTCAGGCGGAGCTTCGTCACACCGGCCATGTTCTGGCCGAAATCGTAGAGGTAGCTCCGTTCGTCGAGCTTGCGCACGCTGCGCGGCCTGTATTGGGTGACGTTGCGGATCGGCACCGTCTGCTGTGCCGTGACCCTCTGCGACGGCGCGCCGCGGTACATCACCCCGCCCCAGGCCGAGTCGTCGAACCCGGGGGCGCTCCAACCCGGCTGCTCGAGCCGCGCGTCGTAATGCTCCGAAGTATAGATGCTGTTGAACACCAGCGGCCCGCCCGAGGTACGCCAGTCGAGGTCGGACTTCACGACCTCGTGCGTCCCGTCCGCATACTCGATACGCAGGTCGAAGCAGAACGCCGGGCGGTTGCGCCACGGCGCCCGCTCGAAGTTCCACACGGCGCCCGATTGGTGGTTGTACCAGCCGTTGCCCAACAGGATGCCCACGGCATTGGCCCCGTCCTGCAACTGCCGCGTCACGTCGTAGGTGACGTAGAGGTTCCGGCGGTCGAAGCGCGTATACATCGGGTCGAGGCGGTGGTCGCCGACCTTCCGCCCGTTGATATGGAGTTCGTACAACCCGGCCGCCGCGACATAGGCGCGGGCCGATTTCACGCGTTTGCCCACGGAGAACTCCTTGCGGAAATAGGGCGCGGGCTTATGGTTTATGTCGTGGTGGTCGCTGATCCAGCATCCCTGCCAGTTCCCGACCCCCATCATGCCGGTCTCGAACGCCGCGACCCCGGACGAGGAGCGCGCGTAGTCCTTGTCCCAGACCGTCACGGCCCAGTAATAACGGGTGAAGGGATCGAGCTGCGGCCCGGCGTAACGGACGAGCATCCCGTCCGAATCCGTGCGCCCCGAATCCCACACGTCGCCGCGTCCGGCGGCCACGGCGGCGGAATCCCGCCCCACGACGACCCTGTAAGCCCGCTGGAGCGCCCCGGAACGGCTGTCATCCAGACGCCAGCCCAGTCGCGGCGCCGGGGCGTCGATGCCCAGCGGCGCCTCCAGATGTTCGCACCGCAGCCCCACGGGCGTACACGGTGCCGCGGCCTGCGCACCGATCGCAGCAGCCGCAAAACAAAGCAGCAAGAGTGTTCTTTTCATAAATGAGAAGTAATGTTATTACAAATTCATTGTCCCCGGGCGGCATTGAAACAGTACGCCCCGGAACCGACTTCGAAAACCGCATAGCCGGGCTCCGACCGGAGAAATTTCACCCCTTCGGCCGACCGGGCAGGGCGGTCACCCTCCCGCACCGACGACGGGTCGCAGGTCGGGACATACACGACAGCCGAGGCATTGGCCGGAATCACCACCTTCCACGTGAAGGCGTCCGCCGTCTTCGCCCAACTGCTCCCGATAACGCCGCGCACCGAACGATACGAAGCGTCGACGAAGTCGAGCCCCTCGACCGGGGAGGGTTTCAGGACGATCCGGCGGAAAGCCACTGCCCCGTCGGCATTGCGGATGCCCGCCAGGTCTTCGTAACACCAGGCAATCAGGTCGCCCAGCAACATGACGTGGTTGCCCGAATTCATCGCGGGGTCGGCCGTGTCACCGTTCCACAGCTCCCAGATCGTAGTCGCTCCCTTCTCGACCATATAGCCCCAGCTCGGGTAGTCGCGGTTGGTCGCCAGCCGCAGGGCGATGTCGGCACGCCCGTGGCGGGTCAGCCCCTGCATCAGGTGGCGGATTCCCACCAGTCCCGTGCTCACATGGCCGTCGAAATCGACCATCGTTTTGTCGACGATATGCCGGAACACCATCTCCTCGTACCCTTCGGGTACCAGGCCGTAAACCAGCGAAAGCAGGTTCGCCGTGACCGTATTGTTGCTGTAACTCCCGGTCGCCGGGTTAAAGAACTTCCGGTTGTAAGCCTCCCGGATAGCGATGGCCTGCCCCTCGAAATAGGCGATGTCGTCGGTGTTTCCGGTAAGCCCGGCGAATCGGGCCATAATTCCTATGAGATAATAATAGGTGGAGGTGCTCAACAGTGCGCCATTGGTCTTCCGCGCCGGATCCTGCGAATGGATCAACTCCGGCAACTCGGGCGGCATGCACCAGTCCCCGTAATAGTCGCGCGTCACGATATAGTCGACCATGTAATTATCGCGCACATGATCGAGCCATTTTTTCATCGAGTCGTAATGTTTTACGATGGGCTGCAGGTTCCCGAACCGTTCGTAGAGCATCTGCGCAATGACGATATAGGCACTGGGCCACGTGACGTCGTCGTTGTAGACCGGCCAGTAATTGGGCGCGACGTCCGAGAGCGCACCGTCCCCGCGTTGCGTATCCTCGATGTCCTGCAGCCACTTGGCATAGAGCAGGCCATTGTCGAAGATATAACTTTCACCGAGCGCTCCTGCCGTCCGGTCGCCCAGCCAGCCCTGGCGCTCGTCACGCTGGGGGCAATCGGTCGGCAAGCCGCGGTAATTCGAGCGAATACCCCGGTAAGCGTTCCGGTAGACCCGGTTGATCGTCGTATCCGAGGTCGTAAAACTGCCGGTCGTAGCCATCCTGTCGTAAACCACCCGGCCTTCGAAATCCGAAAGCGACGGCGTTCCGGGATACCCGGTGATTTCGACATAGCGGAACCCGTGGTAGGTGAAAGCGGGTTCCCACAGATGCTCCCGTTCGTCCGCAATCGTATAGGTGTCGGTAACCTCCGCTTCCCGGAGGTTGTCCATATATAACGACCCGTCGGGTTTGAGCGTCTCGGCAAGACGGAGCCGCACGGTTTGTCCGCGTTTTCCCTGCACGCGCATCGACAGCCAGCCGACCATGTTCTGCCCCATGTCCAGGATATGGACGCCGGGAGCGATCCGGGCGATAGCAACGGGGCGCACGGTATCCATGATTTCAATCATCGGGTTGGTCTGCACGGTGAGTTTTCCGCCGGGGGCAGCCACCGTTTCGGCTTGCAGCCACGCCTCGTCCGCATAGCCGGGTTCGTTCCACCCCGGCATCTCCATGCGGGCATCGTACTCTTCACCGTCGAATTCGTTGTTCGCGCGGATCGGCCCTGCGGCCGTCGCACGCCACGAATCGTCGCTGACGACCTTGCGGCACGTGCCGTCGGCATATTCCAGCTCTAGCTGCAAAAACATCTTCGGAAATCCGAAATGGCGCATCCCCGGATTGCGCGGGGAGACATAACGCCCGTTCCCCAGCACCACACCGAGCGCGTTTTCGCCCGGACAGATGGTTTCTGTAACATCGAACACGTTGTAAAACACCGACTTGTCGTAATCGGTAGGCGCCTGTGCCAGCACCTGCGTGCCGATACGCTTCCCGTTGATGTACGCTTCGTAAAGCCCCAGTCCCGAGATGTACAGCACCGCCCGGCGCACTTCGCCCGGTGCGTCGAATTCCTTTCGGAAATAACGCGCCGCCAGGCGGGTATGCCCCTCCGTGCGCTCCCCTTCGAAACACCTGTCGAGGCCGATCCACCGGGCTTCCCAGGCCGAAGCATCCATAAATCCCATCGTCCACGCCGCAGGCTGCGACCAGGCCGAGCACCCTTTGCCGGTCTTTACCCGAACCTTCCAGAAGCAGGTCTCCCGGCTTCGGAGCGGCGCCCCGCCGTACGGGATATATACCGACTCGTCCGACCTCACCCAGCCCGAATCCCATTTATCCCCCCGATTTGCGTCCAAGTTCTCTTCGGACGAGGCCACCAGAATGCGGTAAAATCGCTGTTCCACGCCCCTCTCGCCGGAAATGAGTTCCCAACTCAGGTGCGGAGCGGCAGCCGAAAGCCCTACGGGATTCACCTGCATTTCGCACCTCGGATTCACTACCCGAACGACATCGCGGCAGCAGGCCACCCCGAGGAAGGCCATGAGGCCGGCCGATAATACGGCATAAAATATACGTCCCTTCATGTCACGCATAAATCGACAGTTAACAATCACATACGAGTCCCCTGCGGCCATCCGCACGCAACGGCGCATCCGGGATTCCGGAAGTATCCCGGACAGCGCGGCACAAACCGCCTTACAGGTTGAACGCCCGTTTCAATTCATCCATCTGCTCCTGCGTCGTCCCGGCGGGCTCGAAGCCCATCGAACGGGCCGTGAGGTAGATCTGCGCCGATTTCGAGAGCACGTCGACCTGGTCGAACGCCTCGAAGATGTCGGGCCCTACGGCACATACGCCGTGTTTCTCCCACATCACCACGTCGTACTCGCGCAGCTGCGCGATGGTGGCCTCGGCCAGTTCGACCGACGAGGGCATCTTATAGGGGACGATTCCCAGCCCCTTGGGGCAGAAGGCCCGCGTCTCGGGAATCATGCTCCACAGGAGGTTGGTCAAGACGTCCTTTTCGAGGAACGCAGGGTTGTGCGTCATGGCGATCAGGTCGATGGGATGGGTGTGCAGCGCCGCCTTGTAGCCGTTGCCCGAGGCGATCATCTGGTTGTGCATCGCCAGGTGCGAAGCCAGCTCCGAAGTGGGTTTCACCGCCTTGTCGGCGATGATCTCGTACGACGCGCAGTCGTCGAGGATGCGGATTACCGAGCCGTTCTCCATCGGGCGGCGCGCCAGGTCGCGCATACGTTTGTTGGTACCCTTGCAGAAGAAATAGCACCCCTTGAGGCGGGGCAGTGTGGTGCCGATCGGGAAACGCCCGCTGACCGGCTCCATCGCGCGGATCGCGTCGTCGACGTGCTCCGTGATGTTTACCGTGATGTTGCCGCCGTTGCGTTCGGCCCACCCCTTCTGCCAGAGGTAGCCGGCCGTTTCGGCCACTTTGTCCACCTCGGCGGCCAGCGCCGGGCGGTTTTCGAGTATGGATTTCATCGTCAGAACAAATTAGGAAATACGAGTGAGAAAATCAGGATCGCCAGGCCGCAGACCAATACGCCCACGGTCTTGGCCGACACGCCGCGCCACTCCCGGAGGATAATGCCCCACACGTTGGAGAAGGTGACGTTGAGCGCCATGAGGATGCACCAGGCGAATGCCGCCACGACCGACCCGGGCTCGAAGAAGGTCTGCCCGATGCCGAAGCCGAAGAACTGCGAGTACCACAGTGCCCCGGCCAACGCGCAGAACAGCAGGTTGTTGGCATAGAGCGACCCCTTGCCGTAGTCGCCGAACGTGCGGTTGCGCGCATTCTGCCACAGGCAGTAGGCGGCATTGGTCACGAAGCCCCCGAGCGTCACCATCAGCGTGGTGGGCAGCGTGCGGAACAGGGCGCTGCCGCCCTCGACCTGCAACGGCCGCCCGGCCTCCAGCCCGAGGTTGAAGCAGGCGCTCATCACGCCCGCCAGCAACGCCACGGCCAGCCCCTTCGTAAGGGCGAAGTCCTTGACGGCGGCGCGTTTCTCCTCGTCGGTCATGTTCTGCGAGCGCAGCGACCCGGCGTAGCCGATCACGGCGATGCCCGCCAGCGTAATCGAGACGCCCAGCAGCAGGATCAGCCCTTTGCCCGCAAAGAGGGTTTCGCCCGCAAAGATGGCGGGGAAGAGGGTGCCGAACCCGGCGCAGGTGCCCAGGGCGATCGACTGCCCGAGCGCCACCCCGAGGTAGCGCATCGACAGCCCGAACGTCAGGCCGCCCACGCCCCACAGCACGCCGTAGCCGGCGGCCTTGAAGGCGGCGGAGGGGTCGGTCGAGAGGATTTCCCCGAGCGAGCTGCCCGCGGGAACCGCCAGCAGTGCCCCCAGCAGCGGGAACACCAGCCATGCGAAGATGCCCTGTACCAGCCAGAAGCTCTCCCACGACCACTCCTTCACCTTTTTGATGGGTACATAGGAGCTCGACTGGCAAAAGCTGCCGACGGCGATGATCAGAAGTCCGAGAAGCGTATTCATGGCCTTTGTTTTAGAATGCGGTACGGTATAGTTTTTCGATATCCCCGACCGAGGTCGGACGCGGGTTGCCGCCCGTGCAGACGTCGTTGAACGCCGCCACGGCCAGCGCGGGGATGTCCTCCTCCCTCACGCCGATCTCGTGCAGGCGCTGCGGGATGCGGATGCTCAACGACAGGTCGCGCACGGCCCTGACAGCCGCGGCCACGCCCTCGTCGACGCTCATGCCCGCGGTATCGACGCCCATCGCCCGCGCGATGTCGAGGTATTTGGCGCGCGAGGGCGACTCGGCATTGTATTCCATCACATAGGGCAGCAGCAGTGCGTTCGCCACGCCGTGCGGCGTGTCGTAGAACGCCCCCAGGGGGTGCGCCATCGAGTGCACGATGCCCAGCCCGACGTTCGAGAAACCCATGCCCGCGATGTACTGCGCCTCGGCCATGCCGTTGCGGGCGACGGGGTCGCTGCCGTCCTCGACGGCATTCCGCAAGTGCGCGGCGACCAGCTCGATGGCCTTCAGCTCGAACATGTCGCTCATCGTCCACGCCCCGGGCGTGATATACCCTTCGATGGCGTGCGTCAGGGCGTCCATGCCCGTAGCGGCCGTCAGCCCCCGGGGCATCGACATCATCAGTTCGCAGTCGATCACCGCGCACATCGGGATGTCGTTGGGATCGACGCAGACCATCTTCTTGCGGTTCTCCTCGTCGGTGATGACATAGTTGATCGTCACCTCGGCCGCCGTCCCCGCGGTCGTCGGCACGGCGAAGGTCGGCACGGCGCGGTGCTTGGTGTCGGCCACGCCCTCCAACGAGCGCACGTCGGCGAACTCGGGGTTGTTGACGATGATGCCCACGGCCTTGGCCGTGTCGATCGACGAACCGCCGCCCAGCGCCACCATGCAGTCGGCGCCCGAAGCCTTGAACGCCTCGACGCCCTGCTGCACGTTGCGGATCGTGGGGTTGGCCTTGATTTGGCTGTAAATCTCATAGGGAATGTCCGCCCCGCGGAGCACCTCCTCGATCTTCGCGGCCACGCCGAACCGGATGAGGTCTTTGTCCGTTACGAGCAGCACCTTTTTAAAGCCCCGCTTGCGGATCTCGTCGGCGATCACCGAGCGACACCCTGCGCCGTAGTACGACGTCTCGTTCAGTACGATGCGGTACATGGCCTTAACGTTTGGAGGTTACTTCCCTTTCGTACTGCTGGATCCCGGCGATGAACTCCTCGCCCACGGGCACGTCGTTGCGCAGGCAGAACATGTCCCATACGGCGTTCCAGGGCAGCGACTTCGACTCTTCGAGCAGCGCCAGGCGCTCAAAGCCCTGCCCGGCAGCCTCGTACCGGCGAAGCTGCGCGAGCGGTTCGAGCAACGCCTGCATCAGGCACTTCTGCGTGGCGCGCGAACCGATGACATAGGCGCCGATGCGGTTGATCGAGGCATCGAAATAATCCAGCCCGATATGAACGCGGTCGAGCGCATCGCAGCGTACGATCTCCTTGCACAGTTCCAGCGTATCGTCGTTCATGATCGTCACGTGGTCGGAATCCCAGCGCACCGGGCGCGACACGTGCAGCATCACCTCGGGGATGAACAGCAGCAACGACGAAATCTTGTCGGCCACGATCTCCGTGGGGTGGAAATGCCCCGTGTCGAGGGTCACGATCTTGCCGCGGCTGGCTCCGTAGCCGATGTAGAAGTCGTTGCTCCCGACGGTATAGCTCTCCAGCCCGATGCCGAACACCTTCGACTCGATGCAGTCCTTCATGTGGTCGTATTCGGTCTCGAAGATGCGGTCGAGCGAGTCGCGCAGCAGCTCGCGGTAAAGCATGCGGTTCACCGTAAGGTCTTTCGAGCCGTCGTGCACCCAGAGGTTCATGATCGAGGGGTCGCCCTGCGCCTTGCCCATCTCTTCGGCAATGGCGCGGCAGCGCTTGGTGTGTTCCACCCAGAAGTCCCGGATTCCGGGGTCGGGGTTGGCCAGCGAGAGATCACCGCTCTTGGGGTGCGAGAACGACGTCGAGTTGAAGTCGAGCTTCATGCCGTGCTCTTTCGCCCACTCGATCCAGCCCTGGAAATGCCGGGGCTCCACCTGGTCGCGGTCGACCGTCTCGCCGCCGAACTCGCCGTAGATCTCATGCAGGTTCAGGCGGTGCGTACCGGGAATGAACGACTTGGCCTTGAGGATGTCGGCACGCAGCTCTTCGATGTTGCGGGCTTTGCCCGGGTAGTTGCCCGTGGCCTGGATGCCGCCCGTGAGGTCGCCGCCCCGGTTTTCGAAGCCCGTCACGTCGTCCGCCTGCCAGCAGTGGAGCGAGAGCGAGATGTTCTGAAGCGCCGCGAGCGCCTTTTCGGTGTCTACGCCGATCCCCGCATAGCGTTCCCGCGCGATGGCGTATGCCTTTTCGATAAGTTCCGTTTTCATAAGAATGACAGTTTTATTTTTTCGGTTGATATGTTTTCGTTTCGATCGAGCGGCCGATGTAGCGCCGCATTTCGGCGAGCGAAGAGACCACGCCCGCGGCACGCGCCTGCACCATGATGTTGCCCAGCGCCGTGGCTTCGGCAGGGCCCGCCACGACGGGGATGCCGACAGCGTCGGCCGTCATCCGGTTCAGCAGGTCGTTCTGTGCACCGCCGCCGATGACGTGCAGGCATTCGATTTCGAACGGCGCCAGCCGCCGCAATTTACCGAGCACCTCGGCGTATTTCGCGGCCAGCGAGTCGAATATCAGCCGCATCAGCGCCGCATCGTCCGCCGGGACGGGGACGCCGTGTGCCGCGCACCACGCGCGGATCGCCTGCGGCATGTCGGTCGGCGCGGCGAACTCCGCGGCATCGGGGTCGATGACCCCCGGCGACGGAGCGGCGCCCTCGGTCATGCGCACGATCTCTTCATAGCTATACTCCCTGCCCTGGCGGCTCCACACCGCGCGGCACTGTTCGAGCAGCCACATGCCGGTGATGTTCTTCAGGAAACGCACCGTGCCGTCCACGCCGCCCTCGTTGGTGAAGTTCATCGCATAGGACTCCTCCGTAATGATCGGCTCCCGCACCTCGATGCCCATCAGCGACCACGTCCCCGACGAGAGGTAGGCGAAGCACCCGTTCCGGGCGGGTACGGCCGCCACGGCCGAAGCCGTATCGTGCCCCGCGACGGCCACCACGGGCACCGCCCCCAGCCCGGTCTGCCGGGCTACGGCGTCGCAGAGCGCCCCGATCCTCCGGCCGGGCATCACCACCCGCGGGAAAAGCGCGGGATCGACACCCGCCTCGCGCAGCAGCAGGCCGTCGATCTCCCGCGTACGGGGATCCATGAACTGCGACGTCGAGAGGATCGTATACTCGCATACCTTCTCGCCGGTGAGCAGGTACGACAGCGCGTCGGGCATGAAAAGCACCGACGCGGCATTTTCCAGCGCCGACATCCCCTCCCCGCGTGCGGCACGGAGCTGGAAGAGCGAATTGAAATTCATGATCTGGATACCTGTGCGGCGGTACACTTCCTGCCGGGGTATTTTCCGGAAGAACTCCTCGGGAACCCCGTTGGTATAGGGATCGCGGTAAGCCCTCGGAAGCCCGGCCAGCGTACCGTCGGCCGCCACGCAGGCCATGTCGACGCCCCACGTGTCGATACCGATCGAATCGACCGGAATCCTTCGCTGCCCGGCCAGCGTCAGGCCGTGCAGGATCTCTTCGTAGAGGGAGTAGATGTTCCAATAGAATTTGCCGCCGAGTGCGAGCAGGCGGTTCGGGAAGCGGTGCAGGACTTCGAGGGCGATGCCGTCGCCGCAGAGCGTGGCGAGAATGACACGGCCGCTCGTGGCACCGAGATCGACACCGACGAAATAACGGTTCATCACGGAAAGTTTTAGGTTACTGATGCAAAACTATACAATCTTTTCCCTACCTTTGTTGATGGTTTTGACAAACTATATATAGATTTGACACTATGGACGACCGGCCGCTGAGCATCCTTCACTACCTGCCAGTCTCCCCGCGCGACGAGCAGTGGGGCATCGTCTGCACCACGGCCGGGCACCAGCACGTCCCGCCGGGGACGCCCTACCCCGTCTCGGAACATCCCGAGCACTACCTGTTTTACAAAGGCAGCGGCCGCACGCTCGACGAGTACCAGCTGGTCTACATCACCGCCGGGCGGGGGCGCTTCGAGTCGGCATCCTGCCCGTCGCAGACGGTCGAGGCGGGCACCATGCTCCTGCTCTTCCCCAACGAATGGCACTCCTATTCGCCCGACCCCGGCACCGGATGGACGGAGTGGTGGGTCGGCTTCCGCGGCGCCAATATCGACAGGCTGGAGCAGCAGGGGTTCCTCTGCCGCCGGCGCCCCCTGCTGCGAATCGGGTGCAGCGGCGGCATCGAGCGGTGCTACCGCGAGATCATCGGCACGGTCGAGGAGGAACGCGTGGGATTCCAGCCGCTCATTTCGAGCATCGTGCTCCACATCCTGGGGTCGGTGCTCTTCAAGCACAGCAACCTGCTCTACTCCGACAATCCCGTCGTCGAGAAGATCAACCGCGCGAAAGCCATCATGCGCACAGACTTCGGCCGCAACCGCTCGCCCGAACAGATCGCCCGCGAAGTGGGCATGGGCTACACGTGGTTCCGCCGCGTCTTCCGCGAATACGTGGGGATGGCGCCGGCGCAATACCAGCACACGATGCGGCTCAACAAGGCCCGGGAACTGCTCGCGACGACAGCCCACAGCATCTCGGAAATAGCCTATGCGCTCGGCTTCGAAAGTGTGAGCGCCTTCTCGCTCTTTTTCCGCCTCCGCGAGCGGCTCAGCCCCAGCCAGTACCGCGCCCGCTTCCGGGGCGAAAAGGGGCAGTGACCCACCGGGGCCGGCCAAGGCAGCAACCCGCCGGGACAGGCCAAAGCCGTGACGCACCGCGGGCAGCCCAAGGCAGCGATGCACCGGGGCAAACCAAGACTGCGAGCTGCCGGAACAGACCAAGGCCGTGACGCACCGGCACAACGGCTCACTTGGGCAAACCGGGGCAGCGACCCGCCACCGGCCAAGGCAGCGACCCTCCGGAGCAAACACGAGCCAATGTTATGTATTAAAATGAAATCTCACCATATTGCTTACAATCTGTAAGTACAACACACCGAAAAACCACCCATCCTTTACCTTATTTCCTGTTTCAGCCTAATCACTCCCCATAAAATCCCCTTTGAGAACACTTTACGGGGCTTCGCGCATTTCTTCCGCACTTTGGCGGCGGCCGGAAAATTGTTATCTCCCCGGGTTTTCGGGGGAGCTTATCCCTTCCGGCGAAAAATATTTTTATATTTTTTATATTTTTTCAAAAACCCGCCCCGCGGGCCGGCATATATTAAATAATATCAAAAACAAGGCATCCCCGAAGCACCCGCAACCGGAAACCCACTGCGCATCAAGCCGCACCGGAGGATATATTTTGGCTCGAAATCCCAAAATATTCAAAACACATTGAATTTTATTTTCATTTTTATAAAAATATTTTAACCCGCATTCAACAATGGTTCGCCGGGTTAAAATAAAATGTTAAGTTATTTATATTTAGCCTTATAACACCTGTTTTCATCCGAAAAAGAGGGCCGAAAAGACCCTTTCCGAGCATTCCTGCTTACATTTCATCTATTTTGAACATTTGGCAAATTCGTTTTAATTATTTTTCTTTGTTGCGTAAGAAAGTATCATTTACTTATGCAAAAAACGAAACTCCTACTCAACATTCTTGCATTTTTCCTATGTGCCCTGCCGGCGATAGCCGTAGCGCAGGGGGGGGGAAATGTGACCGTCAGAGGCATCGTCACCTCGGCGGATGACAAGCAACCCCTCATCGGGGTCAACGTGATTTCCGGGGCCGCCAGCGGGGTGAGCACCCTTGCGGACGGAAGCTACTCGATCAGCGTCGCCGCAGGGACGACACTCACCTTCCAGTACATCGGCTACAAGCCCGCCACCTTCACGGTTCCGGGCGGCAGCGCCTCGCTGACCTACGACGTCTCCCTCGAGAGCGAGGCACAGGCGCTCGACGACGTGGTGGTCATCGCCTACGGTGTCCGCAAGAAGGGCACCATCGCCGGGTCGGTATCGACCGTCAAGGCCGAAAAGGTCGAGAACACCCCTACGGCGGCGTTCGACCAGGCCATCCAGGGACAGGTTCCCGGCCTGACGGTACTTTCCAATTCGGGTGAGCCGAGCACGTCGGCAACGATGATGATCCGAGGCATGAACTCGATCAACTCAGGCACCTCGCCGCTCTACATCCTCGACGGCGTCGCCATCGCCAGTTCCGACTTCAACACCATCAACCCGGCCGACATCGAGAGCATCTCGGTGCTCAAGGACGCCTCCTCCACCTCTATATATGGTGCGCGCGCGGCCAACGGCGTGATCGTCATCACGACCAAGCGCGGGCGCATGGCCGAGCGGGCGAAGATCAACTACCGTATGCAGCTCGGTTTCTCGCAGATCGCCTACGGCAACTGGGATCTGATGGACACCGGCGAACGCATCCAGTACGAGAAGGAGATCGGGTTCACCGACGGCAAGAACTACAACGTCCTGGGCAAGACCAACGTCAACTGGCTCGACGAGGTGTTCAACGATGCCGCCCTGCTCCAGAACTACGAACTTTCGGTTTCGGGGGCCACCGACAAGACCAATTACTACGTCTCGGGCGGCTACTACAACCAGGAGGGCATCGCCGTAGGTTCGGCCTTCGAGCGTTTCTCGCTCCGCGCCAACGTCGAGCAGCAGGCCGCCAAATGGCTCAAGCTCGGCACCAACACGATGATGAACTACCAGACCATCGAACGCGCCGAATCGGGCCAATATACGCTCGTGACCCCCATCTCGGCCGCACGTTTCATGATGCCGTACTGGAATCCCCACCGTCCCGACGGCTCGCTGGCCTCGATCAAGGACGGCACCTGGAAGGGCGAGGGCCAGAACCCGCTCGAATGGCTGGCCAACAACAAGATCTCCTATAAGAAATACAAGGTGATCTCGACGCTCTTCGCCGAGGCCACCCCCATCGAGGGGCTCACCATCCGGTCGCAGTTCGGCGTGGACTATTCGCACACGACGGGCTTCGGCGCCTCCTACCCCAACTACCCGCCCAACCTGGGCTCGGGCACGGCGCAGCGCTACTCGACCGACGGCATGAGCCTTTCGGTCACCAACACGATCAACTACCGCTTCTCGCTCGACGGCGGGCACTCGTTCAACTTCCTGTTGGGCCAGGAGGGCGTCGATTACAGCTACGAGGAGTTCACGCTGGCGACCCGCGGCCAGAACAACGACAAGCTGGTCAACATCTCGTCGGGAACGCGTGCCACGTCGTGGAGCGACGTCACCGACGACAACTACGCCTTCCTGTCGTTCTTCGCGCGCGGCGAATACAACTACGCCGACCGTTACTACGTCGACTTCTCCGTCCGTACCGACGGCTCCTCGCGCTTCGGCACCTCGGGACGCTGGGCGGCGTTCGGCTCGGTGGGCATGATGTGGAACCTGCGCAACGAGAAATTCATGGAGAACTCGCGCCGCTGGCTCACCAACGCGCAGATCGCCTTCAGCACGGGTACCTCGGGTAACTCGTCGATCCCCAACTACGAACACATGGCGCTCGTGAGCGGCGGCCTGAACTACTACGGCGACGCCGGCATCGCCCCCTCGCAGCCGGGCAACGAAGACCTGCAGTGGGAGAAGCTGTGGATCACCAATCTGGCCGTGCACCTGGGCTTCTGGAACCGCCTGAACGTGGACGTCGAACTCTACCACAAGAAGAACAGCGCCATGCTCATGGAGGTTCCCGTTTCCTACACCACCTCCAACGGCTTCGGCTTCCGCTGGGACAACGTGGGCGACATGACCAACCGCGGCGTCGAGGTGAGCCTGGCCGCCGACGTCATCCAGCACAAGGATTTCGTGTGGAGCGTGAACGCCAACGTCTCCTACAACAGGAACAAGATGACCAAGCTCTACAGCGGGGTCAGCGAATACGAGCTTTCGAGCACCAACACCAAACTGGTCGTGGGGCACTCCTTCGGCGAGTTCTACCTCAACCGGTTCGCCGGAGTCAACCCCGCCAACGGCGACGCGCTGTGGTACACCAAGGAGGGCGAGCTGACCACCGAGCTGCGCGACGAGGACAAGGTCATGGTCGGCAAGAGCTACGTGGCGCCCTGGCAGGGCGGCTTCGGCACGACGCTGGCCTGGAAGGGGCTTTCGCTGTCGGCACAGTTCAGCTGGGTCGCCGACCGCTGGATGATCAACAACGACCGTTATTTCGACGAGTCGAACGGCCGTTTCGCCTCCTACAACCAGTCCAAGCGCCTGCTCAACCGCTGGAAGAAACCCGGTGACATCACCGACATCCCGCGCCACGGCGTCTACACCGAATTCGACGACCGCCTGCTGGAGGACGCTTCGTTCCTGCGCCTGAAGAACCTCATGCTGAGTTATTCCTTCCCGCAGGAGTGGCTGCGCAAGACACGCTTCATCAGCGGCGTGAAGATCTACGCCCAGGCCCAGAACCTCTTCACCTTCACCAAATTCACGGGCCTCGATCCCGAAGGGTCGAGCAATATGTACCAGGCACAGTACCCGATGGCTCGCCAATTCACCTTCGGACTCGACTTAACATTCTAATCAGGGACTATGAACATGTTACGCAATATAAAATTCTATCTTTCGGCCCTCGCGATACTTGTCGGCACCACCTCGTGCCTGGACAAGTACCCCGGCTCGTCCATTCCGGAGAAGGAGGCCATGCACACCTTCGCCGACGCCGAGCAGACGCTCACCGGCATCTACGCTTCGCTCAAGAGCAGCGCGCTTTACAGCGGCTACCTCACCCTGCTGCCCGACATCCAGGCCGACCTGGTCTATGCCGTCGAAGGCAATACCAATACCTACGGCTCGTTCTGGCGCTGGGACATACGCCCGACCGATCTGCAGCTCGAAGCGGTTTACGCCGCCCTCTACAAGGTGATCGGCAACTGCAATTTCTACCTCGACCGCATCGACGAGGTGATGGCCAACGAAATCAGCGACACCAACATCGAGAAGCTCGAGCAGTACACGGGCGAGGTCTACGCCGTGCGTGCGCTCTGCTATTCCGAACTGCTCAAGACCTTCTGCAAGGCCTATGAGCCGGACACGGCCCAATCGGAACTGGGCGTCGTGCTGCGCACGAAATACTTTACGCCCGAGGCGGCCCGCCGCGCATCGCTCTACGACTCGTACCAGTTCGTACTCGACGACCTGGCCGAGGCCGAGAAACGCCTCGACAAGGAGAACGACGCCTACGGCAACGTCTACATGACCTCGGCCTCGGCCGAGGCGCTGCACGCCCGCGTGGCGCTCTACATGCAGGACTGGGACACGGCGATCGAATATTCGAGCACCCTGATCGACGAAAAAAAGGCCACCTTCCAGCTCTCCGATGCCAAGACCAACTACACCTCCGACTACACCTATTTCGACTACATGTGGGCGTACGACCTGGGATACGAGGTCATCTGGCGCATCGGCTTCACCGACACCTCCTACGGCGGGGCGCTCGGCACGGTGTTCCTCAACTTCAACAAGGACTACACCTATTTCTATCCCGACTATGTCCCCGGCCAGGCCGCCCTGGATCTCTACGACGATGCCGACCTGCGCTATTCGGGCTACTTCTACCAGACCGAGACCGGTTATGCCCACGGGCTGAGCTGGCCGCTGCTGGTCAAATACTACGGCAACCGCAACCTGATCGCCAACCAGATCTACCATGTCTCGATGCCCAAGCCGTTCCGCCTGGCGGAGCAGTACCTGATCCGCGCCGAGGCCTACTGCCAAAAGAACGATTTTTCGAAGGCCGGCAACGACCTCTCGACGCTGCGCAAGATGCGCTACAAATCGGGCGGTACGATCAACGTCACGAAGGACAACTGGTTGCAGACCATCTCCGACGAGCGCCTGCGCGAACTCTACATGGAGGGTTTCCGCCTGCACGACCTCAAACGCTGGCACAAGGGCTTCGAGCGTAAGCCGCAGGCCAATTCCCAGGCCGAAGGCAGCTCGCTCAAGATCGAAGCCGACAACCCGCTTTTCGTATGGCCGATCCCGCAGCACGAGCTGGAAGCCCCCGGTTCGGAGATACTCCCGAACGAAAGCAACAGATAGCAACAACGAATAGAAGAGAGACAATGAAACGAATTATCACGGTTTTGTTTGCAACGGGACTCCTGGCCGCCCTCGCAACGGGTTGCAAGGAGGAATATAAGACCTACTCCGATGCGGAGTACGTGCTGTTCGCCGACACCCTGGCGACCTACGCCGTACTCCAGAACCAAGACTATTTCTCGGTACCGGTCTCCTCGACCGTCGCGTGCGATTACGACCGCACGTTCGGCGTGGAGATCATCGACCAGGGCAGCAATGCCGTCGAGGGGAAGCACTACCGCCTCCTGTCGAACACCATCACCATAAAGGCCGGTTCGCGTAAGGCCGACGTACAGGTACACGGGTTCTACGACAACATCGAAGATACCGACTCGCTGGGCTTCATCCTCAAACTGGTCATGCCCGAGCAGCTGAAATGGGATCTGTACCACGACCGAACCAAGGTCGTCTTGCAGAAGAGCTGCCCCTACGACATCAACGAATTCACGGGCTGGTGCGTCGTGACCTCGACGTTCCTCAACAGCTACCCCGGCGTGGAAAACAAGAGCATCCAGCGTCTCATCCACACCGAGAAACACCCCACCGAGGAGAATATGATCATCCTGCACGACTGGCTCTTCTCGGGCTACGACGTCACGATCCGCCTCGACCCGGGCGACCCCATCGAACCGCTGGTGACCATGGACAAGAACCAGGTGCTGGCCGACGAGGCTTCGGTCTTCGGCCAGATCCTCGGCGACAACAAGATCCTCGTCACCAACAGTCCGCTCTACGACTCCTATTTCAACAGTTGCCAGCATTTCGTGGCCCTGTGGATCAAGGTGCACGTCGAGGACATGGGCGTGAACGTCGGTACGGTAGGCCACTTCTATAACATCATCGAATGGGTCAGCGACGAGGAAGCCGAGCGGCTCCAGCGGGAAGAAGGCATGCTCCCGGGAGGCGTCATAACACCCGAATCGCTCTAAATCATAACGTAAATAAAGAAACGAAATATGAAAAGACATTATTTGCACTTGGTGATGTCGCTGCTCGCCGGAGCATGTCTGGCGGCCGCTTCGTGTTCCGATTCGGATGAGGATACGAAGCTTCCCAGCCCCAACTTCCCCGAGGCGGTTTCAGCGACCATCGAAGCCGGCGGCACCTACACGCTCGAGATAGAGCCCAACCAGAACTGGGAGGTGAGCGTCCCGACGGCCACCGCCGCATGGTTCTGGATACAGGACGAAACACAGAAAGTCTGGACGCTGCGCGGCAGTGCGGGTGCATCGCGGATCGTAATCGGCGTGGCCGAGCTCGATGAGTTCGACGACACGCGTGTCTGCGAGGTAACCCTGAAGATGGGAGGCCAAAGCAAGGTCATCGCCACGATCACACGCGGTACGCTCGAACGCGGCTTCAGCCTCCGCACATGCAAGCTCGACCAGTACGGCGACTTCGAATACGGCGACAGCGAAACCGGCCTCACCTACTCCTATAACGAAGGGGAAGCCCAAAGCATCGACCTGACCTGGCCCGAGGGGCGCACCGACTTCTCGATGCCGATCCTGGTCGAAGCCAATTACGAATGGGCGATCAACCGGATGCCGGAATGGGTATCCACCCCGTCGGTGACGGTCGGGCAGCCCGGCACGAAAGTCGAGATCCGCATCCAGGGCAACCCGTCGGCCTATCCGCTCGACGGGGCGCAGGACAAACTGGTGTTCATCGACAAGAGCAACCTCGACGCGAAGGTCGAGATTCCGATCACGATTCCCTCCTGCCGCGACATTTTCGACGTCACGCTCGACAAGGAACTCAAATTCAACGCCGCAGCCGAGATCTACAACAGCATGAACGGCGACTGGTCGCCCGGCGCCGCACGCGGTTCGGTCAAGGGCATCAGGGGTGCGAGGATCTACGTCATCGCCGAAGTCACGGATCGTTGGGGCAATACCAGCCTGAGCGGCGACGAAGCCGACACCAAATGGGTCACGGTCACGGAGAATGCCTGGGACGACGACCTGGTGATCATGGACAGGGGCTTCACCATCGGCACGCAGGTCAACCAGGGCGACGCCCGCACGGCACGGATCATCATACTCCCGGCATCGCTGGCCGTAGAAGACCCCAACGAACTCTTCGACTACGACATCAAGGAAGAGTTCCAGCCCTACGTCTTCGCTACGCTGACGCAGCTGGCCAGCCCCGGCCCGATCCAGGCTGCCAACCCCGACGGCATGGCGGAGATCGGCACCATGTTCGAGAAACTCCCCTCGACCCACTGGTCGCTCCGCGAGCTCGAAGTCGACGACGCCTACAAACTGACCTACACCAAGGCCTGGTCGAACGACCCCGAAGCCACGCTGACATTCGAACGCGACTTCACCGGCTATAAATGCTACGACGCCGACTGCCAGCCGCTGTCGGACGAGGAGAACTGGCTCTCGGTACGCCGCGTCGAAGGCGGGGCCATCATCGACATGGACCGCGAGGACGAAGGCTACATCGTCTTCTACGACGCCCAGGGCAACATCGCGGCCGTCAACTGCCTCTACGATCCCAATGCGGACATCGGCGGCACGGACATCGGGTTCGCATATCCCGAATACGTCACCGGCGCAACCCTCGAAGAGATCACCTCGGGCGAATACTATGAACAGTATGCGGAGTACGGCGCCCCGATCTACCACCTGACCTACGAGGGAGAAACCACGAACGCCGCGATGAACGTCCCGACCTACTCGAGCTTCATGGCCCAGGGCGATGCGGAAAGCTGGCTTACGGCCGAATCCTACGGCCCGACCCAGATCTACGTCAACATGGACTCTCAGACCGCCGCGGAGGGCGTCATGTTCCTCTACGGAGCCAACTGGAACGTGGTAATGGTGATTATCTGCACGCTCAACATCTGACCCCAATGATTCAGGGCCCCTCTCCGAAGGGGCAGGGGCCCTGTTCGATACGACTACAATTTATGGAGAACATACAGACCAGGTTTTTAGATATGAAACTTTTTAAATTTTCCGTAGCGGCACTCCTCGCACTGGCCACGGCCTTCCTCGGCGGATGCTCCGACGACGACGGCATCGACAACCGCGACCGCGATTACGGATACGTTCAGTTCAAACTACACAAGGAGGCGTCCTACGACGCCGTGAGCCGGGCCCAGAAACCCCAGCTCGACTACCTTTCCGAAGCCAGCAAGGTGCAGGTCTCGCTCTATTACGACGGCACGACCATCACCCAGTCGCTGACGCTCTCGGCCCCCGACAAGGAGAGCGCCGAATTCGGGCTGCGCAGCGAGAAGCTCCGGCTGCTGGCAGGACAATACCAGCTCATCACCTTCTCGCTTTTCAATGCCGACGACGAACTGATCTACAACGGCATGCCGGGCGAAGAGAGGCTCGACATCGTGGCCGGCGGCCTCGTTTCGCACGACCTGACGGTCGACGTGGAGCCGCGCGGCACGGTACGTTTCTCGATTTCCAAGGACTTGTCGGACTTCACCGAGACGCCCGTGGTGACGCGTGCCGCCGAACGGCAGTATACCTTCGACGAGATCGCGTTCCTCGACCTGACCGTAAAACATAAGACGACCAACGAGCTCACCACGTTCGAAAAACTCCCCGCAAAGTTCTCGATCCACTTCAAGGACGACCGCGAGGACGGGGTCCCCGAGGACATCGAGGACGGCTACCAGACCTCCTCGCTCGAATGCGACACGCTGCTCTCGCTCAAGGCGGGCGATTACAGCCTGGAGAGATACCAGGCCTACGACAAGAATAAAGTCCTGCTGGAGACCAACAAGCGCCCCAAGAACCTGGATTTCACCATCGAGGATAACAAGACCACCGAGGCCAAGGTCGGCGTCACGCTCTACGAGGCCGACGAGTACATCCGCGACTACTACGCGCTTTACGAAATCTGGAAGGCGCTCGACGGGGAGCACTGGTCTTACAGGGGCGAGAACTATGCCACCGGCGCCAACTGGGATTTCAATAAGGATCCCGACCTGTGGGGCAACCAGCCGGGCGTGGAGGTGCATTCCAACGGCCGCGTGGCGAAGATCACCATCGGCGAGTTCGGCTTCCGCGGGCACCTGCCGGCAGCCATCGGCCAGCTCTCGGAGCTCGTCGAGCTGTATCTGGGCACGCACAACGACGGCAACCTGCTCGAATACGACCCCTCGCTGGCACACGACAAGAGCCTCTCCGAGCGCAACCGCACCCGCATGGAGCGCCACAAGGAGTTCCTCTCGCTGATCCATATCCCGACCCAGACGTCCGAGCCGATCGCCCGGGCCCTGGCCGAGCACGGCATCTCGATCCCGGCCACGTCGCTCTACAAGAATTTCACCGAGGATCAGATCATCGACCGCAAGACCGGCCTCCAGAACAATATCCGTCCCTACGACGTCGTTCACGGCAAGCTCACCAACGGGCTCAAGTCGATCGACCCGGCCATCGGCAAACTCGAAAAGCTCGAGTACCTCAACATCGCCAACGGCGAACTGGAGGAGATACCCGCCGAAGTGGCCAACCTCAAGTCGCTGACCGACCTGGAAGTCTACAACTGCCCGAAGATGACCCGCTTCCCGGTGGAGATCGCGCAGATGCCCGAGCTCGTTTCGGTCAACATCTCCAACAATGCCCAGTGGTCGGCCGAAGAGCTGTACAAGGGGCTCGACGCCATCGCCAACGGCCCGTCGAAGGAGAAGCTCCAAATTCTCTATGCGACCAACAACAACCTCAGGGAGATACCCGAGTCGTTCAGCAACCTGAAGAAGATCGGCCTGCTCGACCTGTCCAAGAACCAGATCGAAACGCTCCACCCGCTGGGCAAAGAGGTCGCACCCGTGCAGCTCTACCTCGACCACAACAACATCACGTCGCTCCCGGCCAACAGCGACGGCATCTTCTGCGGTACGGACGACACGGAGACCTTCTCGGTGACCTACAACAAGCTCAAGAAAGTTCCCAACATCTTCTCTGCCAAGTCCAAGTACGCCATGAAATCGGTGGATTTCTCCTACAACGAGATCGACGGCTTCGAAGGCGAAGAGGAGGGCAAATACAAGGGCCTGCGGGTCGAGACGCTCTCCCTGGCGGCAAACCCCGGGCTGACGAAGTTCCCCAAATGCCTCGGCACGACCAATTCGCTGATTTCCTACATCATCCTGCGCGGTTGCAGCATCGACGAAATCCCCGAAGGCAGCTTCAGCGGCAAGAACTCGACGGCGCTCATATCGCTCGACCTGACCTACAACAAACTGAAGACCCTGTCCAAGGATTTCACGGCCGAGCAGCTGCCCTACCTCTACGGGCTGGATATTTCGTACAACTCGTTCGACAAGTTCCCGTTCGGGCCGCTCAACTGCGCCGGGCTGACCGTCTACGCCATCCGCGGCCAGCGCGATGCCGAGGGTAAGCGCTGCCTGCGCGAATGGCCCACGGGGCTCTACCAGCACACGGGCCTGCGCGGGTTCTACATCGGTTCGAACGACCTGCGCAAGATCGAGGACACGATCTCCTACCTGATCTACCACCTCGACATCAGCGACAACCCCAACATCACGTTCGATGCCTCGGCCGTCTGCTACTACTGGCAGCAGGGTGTCTACAACCTGATCTACGACAAGACCCAGAACATCCTGAACTGCGACAAAATGCTCGAATAACACCTAAGGAGAAACGACAATGAAAATACTGAATTACATACCGGTCATCCTCTGCTCGATCGCATTATGCAGTTGCTCCGACGCCGACAAGAACGTCGCGTTCGGGCTCGACAGCGACGCCATCAAGGCCGAAGCCGCAGGGGGAAGCCACAAAATCAAAGTATCGGCATCGGGGGATTGGGTCGCCACCACCGACGAACCGTGGATTTCCATTTCGCCGGCCAACGGCCGCGGCACCACCGAGTGCAGGATCCTCATCGACTCGGCGCTGACCGACTCGCCCCGCCGCGGCGTGGTGCGCATCCAGGAACAGAACACCTGGGACAAGAAGGAGATCACCATCGACCAGCAGGGCTTCGACTACGCCATCACGCTCGGGGAGAAAGAGGTTTCCGTAGCCAATTTCTCGGCCTTCGGCACCCGTCATTTCGACGTGAAGGTCAAGACCAACGTCGACTTCGCCGTCGAAGTCCCCGCCTCGGCCGAAAGCTGGCTCAAATACGACAGCTATAAGGTCGAACTCGACCGCGGCATCCGCCCGCGCGAGGTGACCGTACGCTTCAACTGGAGCATCAACTCCCAGCCCAACGAGCGTATCGCCGACGTGGTGTTCAAGCCCAAGCGCGAGGTGGAACTCGCCCGCCAGGACAACCTGCTCGTCACGCAGGGTGCCGCCGAACCCATCGAGGAGAACACCCGCAGCGGCGACTCGATCGCCCTGCTGGCCATCGCACGCACGCTCGGAACCAACAGCTCGTGGGAGAACGGCGAGCGCATGGACAACTGGGACGACGTCACCCTCTGGGAGGAGGGCATGGCGGGATACACGCCCGAGAAGAACGGCCGCGTGAAATACGCCCGGTTCTTCATGTTCAACACCAAGGAGGAGCTGCCTTTCGAGGTGCAGTATCTGACGGCCGCCGACGAACTGAACTTCTACAGCAACGTCAACGCCTTCCTGAAAGACCTCACCACCGGCGAGCACATCACCAAGCTCACCCAGCTCAAACGCCTCACCATCGCCGCCTACGGGCTGGTTTCGCTGGACAAGAACTTCACGGCGCTCAAGAACCTCGAGTTCCTCGACCTGAGCAGCAACAACTTCCAGAAGATTCCCGACGAGATCAACCCGACCAACTTCCCGAAACTGCGGACGCTGCTCATGGGCGCCAACACGCGCAGGAATATCTATGACCTGAGCAACACCGTCGAAACCAACTACGGCGGCCTCGTCGATGAAGAAGGATTCCCGCGCCGCATGATCGAATGGGATCTCGACACGCTGCAACTCTCGGTCAACTACCTGCAGGGCCCGCTGCCCAAGATGGACGACTGGGAGAAATACACCGAACAGGACATCATCGACGCCGACACGCTGCCCCGTGCGCTGATCGGAACCCCGAAGGTGATGCCGCACACCAAGCGTTTCGCCATCAACCTCAACCGCCTGACCGGTGAACTGCCCGACTGGCTGCTCTACCACCCCGCCCTCGACTGGTGGTCACCCTTCCAGCTCGTGTTCACGCAGGAAGGTAAGGACGCGACGGGCGCATCGGCCGGATTCGGCAACGAACCCGCCAACCTGAACTACTACTATAAATTCTATGAGGGGTACAAGAAAGACCCCGGTGCGGAAGACGAAGACGAGGATACGACCAAATAATCAAGACGATGAAAAACTATTTATACGGCATTTTTGCCATTGCATTCCTGGCATTTACCGCCTGCACCAACGAGGAGCTTCCGACGCCCGGCACGGGCCCGGACACCCCCGCCGAGCACAAGTCGGGGGAGATACTCGTCAAATTTTCGCCTTACGTGAGCGAGATACTCGACAAGACGGCCGCAGCGACCCGCAGCGGCGGCCCCGCCACCCGCTCGGGCATCCTTTCGGTCGACGAGGTACTCGATATCGTGGGCGGCTACCAGATCGAGCGCGTCTTCCCCGTAGACGGCCGCAACGAGGAGCGCACCCGCGAATCGGAGCTGCACCTGTGGTACGTCGTACGCTTCGGCGACGACTACTCCGCCGAGCAGGTCGCCGAGAAACTTTCGGCCCTGGGCGAAGTCCAGCACGTGAACCTCAACCGCACGATCCGCCGTGCCTACAACGCCGGCAAGAAGGCGATGCCTCTCACCCGCGAGGCCCTCGCCGCCATGCAGCGTGCGACCCGTGCCGCCGGGGATACGGGCTATCCCTTCAACGACGAGCTGCTGCCGATGCAGTGGCACCTGATCAACCGAGGCAACCTGTTCGGCGAGAAGTCGATCGTCGATGCCGACGTGCAGTGCGAAGAGGCGTGGAAATCCTCGACGGGCGACAAGTCGATCATCGTCGCCGTGCTCGACGAAGGCGTCATGGTCGAACACCCCGACCTGAAGAACAGCATGTGGGTCAACGAAGGCGAGGTTTACCGCTCGAAGCAGGACAACGACGGCAACGGCTACAAAGGCGACGTCTACGGCTACAATTTCGTATTCGAGACGGGCGTCATCTCATGGGATGACATCAACGACACGGGGCACGGCACGCACGTAGCGGGCGTAATCGCCGCGCAGAACAACAACGGCATCGGCATCAGCTCGATCGCCGGCGGCAACGGCGACATCCCGGGCGTGAAGATCATGAGCTGCCAGATATTCTCGGGCAACACGGTCAGCAACTCGCTGGCGACCGTCCGGGCCATCAAATACGCGGCCGACAACGGCGCCGTCATCCTGCAGTGCAGCTGGGGCTATGTCTCGGGCAGCGCCAACAGCTACGAATGGGGGACGCCGGGCTTCAAGGACGAAGAGGAGTGGGCGACGAACGCCCCGCTGGAAAAGGACGCCCTCGACTACTTCCTGCATAACGCCGGGTCGCCCAACGGCCCGATCGAAGGCGGCCTGGCCATCTTCGCAGGCGGCAACGAGAGCGCCCCGCAGGCCGGGTTCCCGGGCGCTGCCGAGGACTGCATCTCGGTATCGGCCACGGCTGCCGACTATACGCCCGCAACCTATACCAACTACGGCCCCGGCACGACGATCGCAGCCCCGGGCGGCGACCAGGACTACTACTACGAGTACTTCGACGACAACCACAAACGCGGCGAGATCGGCTGCGTGCTCTCCACGCTACCCTACGACATCAGCGAAACGGGCTACGGTTACATGGAAGGCACCTCGATGGCCTGCCCCCACGTTTCGGGCGTCGCCGCGCTCGGGCTCTCGTACGCCGCACAGCTCCGCCGCCACTTCACGGCCGACGAGTTCAAGGCACTGCTCTACCAAACCACCACGCCGATCGACTCCTACATGACCGGCCTGAAAAACTACTACCGCTACGTCGCCGACGTCGGCCTGAACCAGCCCATGCAGCTGACGCTGGCCAACTACCGCAACCAGATGGGCACGGGCCAGGTCAATGCGGCCAGGCTGCTCAATGCGGTCTCCGGCAACGGCAAGCAGGTTTCGTTCCCGAACCTCTACATCTCGCTGGGCAAGGAGGTGAAGGCCATCCCGGCCAACTACTTCCTCGGCGGCGAAACGCTGACCTACACGGTCAGCATCGCCGACACGGCGGTCGCCACGGCGTCGATGGAGGGTGCGAAACTGACGGTCAAGGGGCTGAAGGCCGGTACGACCAGGGCAAGCATCACTTCGAGCAAGGGCGAGACGCACAATTTCAACATCACGGTGCGTAAATCCGCAAACGGTAACGGCTGGCTTTAACGAACGATGCGCTGCGGAACGACGATAGCACGTATGCTCTTCTGCTGCGGGGCGTTGTGGGCGGTTACCGCCGCCACACCGCTCTGCGGACAGATCCGCATCGTCTCCCGTGCCAAACTCGACAGCCTGGCGCACCCCGCCACGGCCGACGGGGCCCAAGCCATGCGCTTCGAGCGCACGCAGATCGACGCAGGGCATATCGGCGAGGACGATACGCCGCCGAGCTACACGTTCAAATGGCATAACGAAGGAACGGCACCGCTCATCATCACCCGCGTGCAGACCACCTGCGGCTGCGCCGCGGCCACCTACGGCCGGCAGCCCGTCCGCACAGGCGGCGAAGGCACGGTGACGGTCACCTACCACCCGAAGGGACACCCGGGGAGCTTCGACAGGCGGATCTTCGTCTATACGCAGCTCTCGGACAAGATGCCGACGGCCATCCTGCACCTCACGGGCACGGTCATAGCCTCGGAACTCACGGACGGCGATTACCCCTATGCAATGGGGACGCTGCGGCTCAAACAGCAGTCCGTGCGGTTCGCCCGGGAAGGGTTGCAGAGCGAGCGCATCGAATGCCTGAACACGGGCGGCAAAGCCATGCGGCCACGCTGCGACGATCACCTGCTCCCGCGGGGAATCACCCTCAGGTGCGAGCCCGCAACCCTCGCCCCGGGCGCCAAAGGCGACCTGGTCATCGGGTTCGACCCCGCGCAGGCAACGCACAGGCCGCCGGCCCAGCTGCCCCTGATCCTCGAAGGGCCCGATGTCCCGCCGAGCGGGCGCACGCTGCAGATCCGGTTCGAAGAAACAGAGTAAGAAACAGACAAAAACGAGTCATATGAAAACAATTTTTAGATTTACGCTCCTTGCACTTATCGTGACGGCCTTCTGCGCCTGCGATGACGACAAGTCGTATGTAGCCCCCCTGGATGTCACGCCCAACAACCTCGCCGGCACGTGGCAGCTCGCCCAATGGAACGGCGCGCCCCTCGCCCAGGGCAGCTACGTATACATCGAGTTCATCCGCAAAGACCAGAAGTACGTCATGTACCAGAACTTAGACAGCTTCGGCGCCCGCAAGCTCACGGGACGCTTCGCCATCGAAACCGACGAGGAACTGGGCGCCATCATCTACGGCAACTACGATTACAGTGCCGGCGACTGGCAGCACCGCTACATCGTGACCGACTTTTCGAAGACACAAATGATATGGACAGCCAAGGACGACCGCTCGGACATTTCGGTCTACGAACGCTGCGACGGCATCCCCGAGGATATTACCGGAGGGAAAACGGAGTAATAAAAAGTTCACGCCGCAAGGCAGTAAAAGGGACTCCCACGCAACAGGGAAGTCCCTTTTATCTTTTGCCCGGAGCGCCATGACCGGCCTATCCGGGTTGGTAATGCGGGGAATTTGCAGTATTTTTGCGCAAAACAAAACGGACTATGACACGACCACTGCAATTCATACCTTTCAAATCCCGTGCTGACAAAGGCTGGGCCGAGGCCTGGGAGCTTTACGAAAAGTCGTTCCCCTACAACGAACGCTGGAGCGAGGAGGCCTACGACCGGGCTTTCGGCGACCCGAATTTCGAAGCCGACGGCATCTGGCGCGGCGGGGAGTTCATCGGCATCCTCTTCCACTGGGGTGCCGACGGCTACCGTTATGTCGAGCACCTGGCCGTCTCGCCCGCCCTGCGGGGACAAAACATGGGCTCCGCGGCACTCTCGGCCTTCTGCCGGAAGGTCGGGCGCGTCATCCTCGAAATCGACCCGCCCGAAGACGACATTTCGATCCGCCGCCGGCATTTCTACGAGCGGCTGGGGTTCGTGGCCAACCCCTACCGGTACATCCACCCGTCGTTCCGCAAGCCCTTCACGCCCCACCGGCTGGTGCTGATGAGTTATCCCGGCGCCATCACCTACGAAGAAGCCCGCAGTTTTGCGGACTTCGTTCGGGAGGCAGTCCTCCGCTATTCGGAGCACGAAGCCCCTGCGCTGCCGAAACTGCCCTGAACGGACATCGCCCGCACACCGCCGCCCTGCGCTGCGTGCGGCAGGCGGGAACGGGCGGTGAAAAGCAGCGGTGAGAAACGGCGGTGGGAAATAGCAGAGAGAAACAGCGGTGGAAAACGGCAGGTGCGACGGGTGCAGCGGGCGCAGCGGGTGCAATGGGTGCGGCGGGCGCAGCTATAAAACCCCGACCAGGTATTTGGTCACGAAATAACCGCCCACGACCAGCCAGACATACAGCAGGCCCGCCAGCACGAAGGGCTTCGCCCCGGCCTGCCTGAACTTGTCGATGCTCGTTTCCGTACCCAGCGCCGTCATGGCCATCGTCAGCATGAACGTATCGACATATTCGATGGCGCCGTTCAACGGGATGTCGCGGACACTCTCCGCCCCGGTCAGGTATTGCAGCAGCGAATTGAGGCCGATGACCGCGATGAAGCCGAAGGCGAACCACGGAATGGTAATTTTGCTCTTCTCCTTGCGCCCTCCGGCGGTTTTCCGGCGGCCCGCCAGCACGAACCCCAGGATAACCAGCACGGGCGCAAGCATCATCACGCGGATCATCTTGGTGATGGTCGCCGTCCCGGCGATACCCAGGCCGTCGGTCGGATCCATCGCATTGCCCGCCCCCGCCACATGGGCCACTTCGTGAAGCGTGCTGCCCGTATAGACAGCCACGCCCGTGTCCGTCAGGGCGTCGAGCATCCCCGTGCGGTACATCAGGGGGTAGAGGAACATCGAGAGGGTGCCGAAAATCACGACCGTGGAGACGGCGATGGCGGTCTTGTACCCCTCGCATTTCACGACCGGCTCAGCACCCAATACGGCCGCCGCGCCGCAGATGGCACTGCCCGTCGAGGTCATCAGCGCCGTGTCGCGGTCGATCTTCAGCAGGCGTCCCAGCAGGACGCCGCCCAGGATCGTGACCGTCACGACGACCAGGTCGACCGCGACGGCCGGGATGCCGACAGCCGCCACCTCGGAGAGCGTCAGGCGGAACCCGTAGAGGATAATGCCCCAGCGCAGCACCTGCTTGGTACAGAACCTGATGCCGGGCACCCACGTTTCGGGCAGCTTGTTGCGCAGGCTGTTGGCATAGAGCATGCCCAGCACGATGCCGACGATCAGCGGGCTGAACGAAAGTTTCTTTACGAGGGGGAACCCGGCGATATAGAATGCCGCGAACGAGAACAGGACGATCAGCAGAATCCCGTGCAGGGTATTCGCCCTGTTACCTTTTTTCAACATATCCTTCGTGTTTTTTAAGGAGCCGTTATAACTTTTCCTTTGTTTCGCCGGCAAAGATCGCATCTTTTGGCGGGATATGAAACAAGAACCGGTTATCCTGCATAACATAAAGTTATAACGAAAGCCCCAGCCGTGCAGCGGTGCCCGGAAACGGAAGCGGAATATGGGAACGAAAACGGGATGCGGGATGCAGGAACGGGATGCAGGAACAGGATGCAGGAACAGGATGCAGGAACAGGATGCCCGCCGGGTCAGCGGTCGGCCCGGGCGAAATCGACGAACTGCCGGACAAGCCGGGCAGGTTCGGCCTCGGGATGCACGAACACGAAGTCGCGCGTGAGCGACAGGGAGTCGACATCGACGATACGCAGCGTACCGCTGCGCAGCTCGTCCACGACCGAAATCACCGACAGGATGGCCATGGCGTCGCTGTTGCGCACGAACGCCTTGATCCCCTCGGTCGAGCCGAGGCGCATCACCACGTTCAGCTCCGGGATGCGGATCCCGGCCTTGCCGAGTGCCGTCTTGATGACTTCGAGCGTCCCCGACCCGCCCTCGCGCAGCACGAGGGGAATCTGCCGCAAACGGTCGGGCGTCACGGCATCCGTCCGCGCATAGGGGCCGCCCGTACGGGCGACAAGCACCAGTTCGTCGGGCGCGAAAAGCGTATAGTGCAAGCCCTGCCGGCGGCTGAGGCTCTCGACCATCCCCAGGTCGATGCCGTGCCCGCACAGCGCCTGTTCGACCTGATCGCTGTTACCCGACATCATCGAAACCCGCACGCCGGGGAAGCGCGTGGTGAAGCGGGCGAGGATCGGCGGCAGGAGGTATTGGGCGATGGTCGTGCTGGCACCGAGGCGCAGTTCGCCCTCGACCGCACTCGCGCAGAGGCCCATCTCGTACTCCATGCGGCGGTAGTCGCCGGCCAGCCGTTCGGCGCAGGCCAGCAGGGTCTCGCCGGCCGCGGTGAGTTCCAGGCGGCTGCCGCGGCGTACGAAGAGCTGCACCTTGTAACGGGATTCGAGCTCACCGACATGCTTGCTGACGGCGGGCTGGGAAATGAACATCTGTTCGGCGGTTCGGGTGAAACTGAGCGTCCGGGCCGCGGTGATAAAAACTTTAAGTCGGAAATCGTCCATAACTTTCGTAGGTTATCGGCGCAAGGCCACCAGCCATAGCGTCCTCAACCCAGATATCCGTCTTGGGCGAACTCCTTTACCGACTTGATATAGTGGTCGATAGTCTCCTGCATCGAAACGAACGATTTACCTCCCGCGGCATTCTTGTGGCCGCCGCCGTTGAAGTACTTGCGGGCGAAGAGGTTGACGTCGACATCTCCGCGCGAACGTAAGCTCACGCGGATGAACTTGCGGTGGGCCAGGAACATGGCCGACATCTTCATCTTCTTGATCGTAAGCGCGTAGTTCACGAAACCCTCGCTGTCGCCCTGCTGGAACTGAAAACGGCGCATTTCGTTCTCCATCAGCGACATATAGGCCACCGTCCCGTCCTGGATGATCTCCATCTTGCGGTTGATGACATAGCCGAACAATCGTGCGCGGCCTTCGGTATAGGCGTTATAGACGTTGTTGTGTATCTCGGGGATGCTGATGCCCTTCTCGACCAGCACCGCCACGGCGCGGAACAGCTCCGGCGTGAGGAACGAGTAGGCGAAGTTGCCCGTGTCGGTCATGATGCCCACGTAGAGCGCCTCGGCCATCTGCCGCGTAATGGCATCGGTGCCGAACAGCGCCTCGATGATGCTGTATACGAGGAAGCAGGTGCTCGACGAATCGGGGTGCGAGAACGAGAGGTCGAAATGCCCGTCGGGCGAAAGGTGGTGGTCGATCAGCACGCGGCGCGCCGTGGTGTTGGCCTCGATCGTATCGCTCAGGATTTCGAGCCGCGACACGGCGTTGAAGTCGAGGCAGAAGAGCAGGTCGGCCTCGGCGATGGCGCGCACGGCATCGCCCGCAGTGTCGTTCTTGAAGACCACGACCTGGCCGATACCCGGCATCCAGTCGAGAAAATAGGGGTATTTGTTCGGGACGATGCACGTCACCTCGTGTCCCATTCTCCGCAGCACCTCGGCCCATGCGAGCGAAGAACCCACGGCATCGCCGTCGGGATTGGTATGGGCGACAATCACGATCTTCCGATTTGCCGGGGCGAGAAGTTCCCTGAGGGATTCGATACGCTCTTTCGATAGCTCCATTTCAGCCTTTCTTCACATTGGTGATACTGGGCAAAGGTAGCAAAAAAGAGGGAGATAACAAACCGCGCCCGCCGATGTATACTGAATTTGCACATTTGCATACACCCCGCAGCCGGGAATTTCGTTAATTTTGTTCCGGCTAACCAAAACCGTACGTATGAAAAAACTCATGTCCCTGCTGCTGGCAGGCCTACTCCTGGCAACGGCCGCCGCGACGGCCGCGGCACCCTATGCCAACAACCGCGCTCCGCTGCGCGAAAAGCCCTTCGTGAAACTTCCGCTGGGCGCCATCCGCGCCGAAGGATGGCTCCGCGACCAGTTGCAGCGTCAGGCCGACGGGCTGACGGGGCACCTCGATTCGGTCTACCCCGAGGTGATGGGCCCGCGCAACGGCTGGCTGGGCGGCGACGGCGACGTCTGGGAACGCGGCCCCTACTGGATCGACGGGCTGCTGCCGCTGGCCTATATCCTCGGCGACAAGCAGCTGATCGAAAAGACCCGCCCCTGGGTCGAGTGGGCGCTCGGCAGCCGGCAACCCGACGGCTATTTCGGCCCGGCGGAAGACCGTCCGTTCGAAAGCCCGGCCATACAGCGCGACAACGCCCGCGACTGGTGGCCCAAGATGGTTATGCTCAAGGTGCTGCAACAATACTATTCGGCGACGGGCGACGAGCGCGTCATCGAACTGATGAGGGCCTATTTCCGTTACCAGCTGCGCGAGCTTCCGAAGACCCCGCTGGGACACTGGACTTTCTGGGGCGAACAGCGCGGCGGCGACAACCTGGGCATCGTCTACTGGCTCTACAACATCACGGGCGACGAATTCCTGCTGGAGCTGGGCGACCTGATCCACCGGCAGACGCTCGACTGGACGGGCATCCTCGCCGGCGGGGAGGTGATCCCGACGCCCTTTTCGCTGCACTGCGTGAACCTCGCGCAGGGGATCAAGGAGCCGGTGGTATACTACCAGCGCAGCAACGACCCGGCGCATGTGGCGGCCGTGAAGAAAGGCTTCGCGGACATACGCCGCTACATCGGCCTGCCGACGGGGTTGTACGGAGGCGACGAGGCGCTGCACGGCGCCGCCCCGACGCAGGGTTCGGAACTTTGCACGGCCGTGGAGATGATGTACTCGCTGGAGGAGATGGCCGAAATCACGGGCGACGTGCAGTTCGCCGACCATCTGGAGCGCGTGGCGTTCAACGCCCTGCCCACGCAGGCCACGGACGCCTATGACGCCCGCCAGTACTACCAGCAGGTCAACCAGGTGATGATTACCGACCACCGCCGCAATTTCGAGCAGAGCCACGACGGCACGGACATCCTCTACGGCCTGCTGACGGGCTATGCCTGCTGCACGTCGAACATGCATCAGGGATGGCCCAAGTTCACGCAAAACCTGTGGTATGCCACCCACGACGGCGGGCTGGCCGCGATGGTCTATTCGCCCTGCAACGTCACGGCCGAAGTGGCCGGCGGCGTACGGGTGACGATCGCCGAGCGGACGCAATACCCCTTCGACGAGCAGATACGCTTCGAGATAAAGATCGACGGCCGCAAGGTGAAAACGGCCCAGTTCCCGCTCCGCCTGCGCATCCCCGGCTGGTGCGAAGGGGCGACCGTGGCGGTGAACGGTCAGGCCGTGGCAACGCCCGCCGGGGGCTCCGTGGCGGAGGTGCGCCGCACGTGGCGCACGGGCGACGTGGTGACGCTCCGCCTGCCGATGGAGGTCGCCGTCAGCCGCTGGTACGAACGCTCGGCCGTCGTCGAGCGCGGGCCGCTGGTCTACTCGCTGCGCATCGGCGAAAAATGGTCGAAAGTCCGCAACCCCGGCAAGCAGATCTACGGCCCGTGGTATTACGAAGTGCGGCCGACGACCCCGTGGAACTACACGCTCTTCGAGGAGGACGTCCGCCCCGAACGCATTGCGGAGGCATTCAGGGTCGAGCGGCGCGACATCGGCGACGCCTATCCGTGGACGCTGGAAAACGCCCCGGTGGAGATCAAGGCGCGCGGGCGCAGGCTCGACGAATGGGTACTCTACCAGGAGAGCGCCGGCCCCCAGCCGTACAGCACCAACGAGACCGCCAATCCCGCCGAAGAGATCACGCTGATCCCCTACGGCTGCACGACGCTGCGCATCACCGAGTTCCCCCTGACGCGCGACCTGCGCAAGAACTGGTAGTGCGCCCGAAAGGCAGGGCGGGGAAAAGATAGCGCCTGGAAACGGGTGTCCGGGAAAGCGGATGCCGCAGGGAGGGATCCGGTGCCGGAGAAAACACCGTAACGGGAACCCGCAACCCGGGAGAAGGAAGGTTGACGGAAGAAGGGAACCGCCCGGAAAGCATGGCGCCGGGAGGGGTGAAAACCGGAACGGCACAACGTTTCCGGGGGGGGGCCGGCAACGAGAAACGGCGCACGAGGGGATATGACCGTCGTGCGCCGTCCTTTTTTCGGGGAGGGGCAGCCCGTTTTCCGGGGGTCGAGGCCCCTTTCCGGGGCGGCGATTGGCACGGTTCGGGATTTTTGCGTAGCTTTGCAAATCTAAATCACACGTTATGGCTTCTTGTCTCCAGGTGGAAAACCTCACCAAATCGTACGGCGAGCAGGTGCTCTTCGAAAATATCTCGTTCACGATCGAGGAGGGCCGGCGCGTGGCCCTCGTGGCGAAGAACGGCACGGGGAAAACCACGCTGCTGAACATCATCGCGGGGAAGGAAAGCCACGACGCGGGCAGCGTCGTGCCGCGCCGCGGCCTGAGGATCGCCTACCTGGAACAAAGCCCCGCCTACCCGGCGGGAATGACCGTACTGGAAGCCTGCTTCCACGCAGCAAACCCGGCTCTGAAGGCCATCGCGGAGTATGAGCGGGCGATCGGCAATGCGTCGGGCGAAGGGCTGCAGGAGGCAATGGCGCGGATGGATGCCCTCGAAGCGTGGGATTATGAGCAGCGCGCCAAGCGGATCCTTTCACGGCTCAGGATCCGCGACTTCGGGCAAAAAGTGGAGACCCTCTCGGGCGGGCAGCTCAAGCGCGTGGCGCTGGCCAACGTGCTGATCAGCGAATCCGACCTGCTGATCCTCGACGAGCCGACCAACCACCTCGACACCGACATGACCGAGTGGCTCGAAGAGTACCTCACGGCAAGCGGTGCAGGGCTGTTGATGGTGACCCACGACCGGTACTTCCTCGACAGCGTGTGCAGCGACATCCTCGAAATGGAAAACCGCCGGATTTACCACTATGCGGGCAACTACTCCTATTACCTGGAAAAGAAACAGGAGCGCGAAACGGCCGACGCGGCACAGCGGGCGAGCGACATGAACCTCTACCGCCGCGAACTGGAGTGGATGCGCCGCCAGCCGCAGGCGCGGGCGACCAAGGCGCGGTCGCGCATCGACGCGTTCCACGAACTCGAGTCGCGGCTCAAAACAACACGCGACCGCGGCGAGGTGCGGCTCGACGTCGGGGCGTCGCGGATCGGCACCAAGATATTCGAGGCCCGCGACGTGAGCAAACGCTTCGGCGACGTGGTGATCCTCGACAAGTTCAACTACAACTTCACCCGCTACGAAAAGCTGGGGATCGTGGGCGACAACGGCTGCGGCAAGTCGACGCTGCTCAAGCTGCTGACGGGCATCGAACGACCCGACAGCGGCGTGATCGACATAGGCGAAACCGTTCGCTTCGGCTATTACAGCCAGCAGGGGCTCGAATTCGACGACTCGATGAGGGTGATCGACGTGGTGACGGCGATCGCCGAGCAGGTCGAACTGGGCGACGGGCGGCGGATGAGCGCCTCGCAGCTGCTGCAGCATTTCCTCTTCACACCGGAAACGCAATACAATTACGTGGCACGCCTGAGCGGCGGCGAGCGGCGGAGGTTATACCTCTGCACGGTGCTGATGCAGAGCCCCAATTTCCTGGTGCTGGACGAGCCGACGAACGACCTGGACATCGTAACGCTGGGTATTCTGGAAGAGTACCTGCAAGCGTTCAGAGGCTGCGTGATCGTGGTGTCGCACGACCGTTATTTCGTGGACAAGGTCGCCGACCACCTGCTGGTTTTCTGCGGCGGGGGCGAAATCAGGGATTTTGCGGGGACATACTCGGAATACGTGGCCTGGAAGCGCGAATACGAAGCGGCACGCCGCACCGAAGCCGCACAGGCCCGACCCAAACCGCAGGCGGCGAAAACACAGGCGGCGGAGGCTGTGCCGCGCAAGCTCTCGTTCAACGAAAAGAGGGAGCTGGAAGCGCTCGAAACGGAAATCCCGGTGCTCGAGGCCGAGAAAGCGGCACTCGAGGCGTCGCTCTCATCGGGGACGCTCCCGGTGGAGGAGCTCACGGCGCAGTCACGGCGCATAGCGGAGCTGATCGCGTCGATCGACGAAAAGACGATGCGCTGGCTGGAGCTGAGCGAGCGGTGAGGGCAGGCATCCTGTCCGGCGGAACGGCCTGCGGCAGGGCCGGTGGGCGTCCCAGATCCGAAAAAACCCGCGCTTGCGGAAGCGCGGGCATGAATCCGTACAAATCCGATTACCTTTTTATATTCAGCAGCGTGAGGTTTTCCAGCACGGTCTGCTGCGCCACACGCTGAATGTATTCGGCCTGTTCGGCCGGGAAATCCAGCGTGCAGTCGGTCTGGTAGGGCTTGCCGTAGATCGTGGTGAAAATCACGTTCGCGGCCAGGTAGCTGCCCAGCGGCCCGGGGTGGAAACAATCCTGCGCATAGAGCACGTAATCGGGGCGTTCGGCACGCACCCGGCGCCATGCCATGCCCACGGGGGCACACCATGCGTCGTTGTCGTAGGCCATTTCGAGGTAGCTGGTAATCAGCCGTTCCTGCATGGTGCCGTAGCTGTTGGCGGGCGGGTACTCCGGAATCGGGAAGCGGTTGCCGTTCTTATGCCCCCACGTCATGTAGAAGATCACACGGGCATCGGGCGACGCGACGTGCACCAGGCTGTCGAGCGTACGCGCCGCAGGGTAGACTTCCCGTGCGACCTGCCGGGTCGGCATGGCCGGTGCGGAACTCTGCTCCTGGAGGATGACGTAGTCCCAGCCGCCCGCGGCGATGGCGTCGAGCAGTTTCTGGTTTTTCAGGTGGCCGGAAAGGCGCTCGCCGCCCTTGAGGAAGCGCGTACAGGAGAGTTTCACCTTCTGCGTCGCGGCGATCTGCCGGACGGTGGACGGCATGTCGTTGTAATAGGTATAGCTGTTGCCGACCCACAGCACCCGCAGCGAATCGGTGTCACGCGCCTGCGTGAAAAAGGGCACGAACAGCAACAACAGGAATTTCAGGACGATCTTGGTCATAGGTCTGAGGTTTGGATTGGGTTGATCTGTTTTTTTTGTGTTCAGGGTGTCCCCGGCGGCCGGATCATGCCCCGCGCAGGAGGCGGGCCGTACCGGGAGGGGGCTGTCGATCGGGCGGGGGTGTCGATCGGGGAACGAACCGTCCCGGCAAAGCCTCCCCGGGCAAACGCCCCAAAACGTCGGGGAAAAGCCGGAGTCCGCAGGAGACGGCAGGAACAGACGGGAGCGCCAGAGGCCGGGTCGGCAGGAACCGGCCGGAGCTCCGGAGGCCGGCACCTACCCTTTCGTCCGGTGGTCGGCGGCGTACTTACGGCACCAGGCGGCGATCCCGCATTCGCCGCACTTGGGGCTGCGCGCCATGCAGACATAACGTCCGTGGAGGATCAGCCAGTGGTGGGCGAGCGGCAGCAGGTGCGAGGGGATGTTCTTTTCGAGCGTCAGCTCGGTCTGCAACGGAGTTTTCGAATTGGTCGTCAGCCCGATACGGTTCGAAACACGGAAGACATGCGTGTCCACCGGCATCACCTCCTTCTGCCACAGCACGGCGCCAAGCACATTGGCCGTCTTGCGCCCCACGCCCGGCAGGCGCTGCATCTGCTGCAGGTCGCTCGGCACCTCGCCCCCGAACTCTTCGCACAGCATACGCGCCATGCCCGCGAGGTTGCGGGCCTTGTTGTTCGGATAGGAAATGCTCCGGATATAGGGGTAAATCTCCTCGGCCGTGGCCTTCGCCATTTCGAACGGCGTGGGGAAGCGCTCGAACAGGGCGGGCGTAGTCATGTTGACCCGCTTGTCGGTACACTGCGCCGAAAGGATCACGGCCACGAGCAACTGGTAGGGATCCGTATAGTGCAATTCGCTCTCGGCCACGGGCATGTGCTCCGAGAACCAGGCGATAACGCCGTCGTAACGCTCTTTGGTAGTCATAGTCGTTGTTTTTTACGTCGGAACAAAATCTTCTTCACGAGGAGCCCGCAGCCTTCGGGGCAGAACAGCAGGCGCGGACAGGCAGCCACGTCGCGGCGCCACCGGGCGAGGTATTCGCCGACGGAACCGTTCCAGGAGAGTACCCACAACGCGACCGAACTGCGCCGCCGCAGGATGCGGAAACGGTTGCGGCGTGCACCGTAACGGGCATCGAACCACAGGCTTATGTCCATCAGGGAGTCGCAGAAGGCGATCCGGCGGGGATATTCCGTGCTATGGCTCACGCTCTGCGGCAGGCGGCGGTGCACCGCCGTGATGACCGGGAGGTAGCGGATCCGGCTGCAGGCCGCGAACCAGAGCCACATCGGAGCGTCGTCGGTAAGCCATTCGGGATGTTCCCCGGGGCGCACCTCGGCATAGTAGCGGGCGATGAGGTCGCGGCGCGCCAGCGTGGCGCAGTTGGCGATGGTGAGCCGGCAGAGCAGGCGGTCGAAATCGGTAAAATGCTCCTCGTGGTCGGGTTCGGTGAGGCCGGTGTTCTGGTAATAGTTGCTGGCGCGCGTATAGCACATCCCGCACGAGGGGTCGGACTCCAGCAGGTCGGCCTGCATCTGCAACTTGCGGGGGTCGCTCCACCAGTCGTCGCCGTCGCAGTAGGCCACGTATTTCCCGCGGCAGGCCTCGAACGTGCGGAGGTAGTTGGCACGCCAGCCCACGTTGCGCTGGCCCGTGACGAAACGCACGCGGCCGGGGTATTTCTCCGCGTATTCGCGGCAAATAGCGGCCGTGGAGTCCGTACTGCAATCGTCGCCCAGCACCAGCTCGACCCCGAACGAGGTCTGCTGCGCCAGCACGCTCTCGATGGCCTGGGCAAGGTAAGCTTCGTGGTTGTAGGTGGTCATGCAGACCGACACCAGCGGAAATACAGGATAGTCCATTGGGTCAAATTTAACAAAAATTATCTAACGCAGCCCCTTTAGAAGGGAGATTCAGCGAGGTTACCGGTATCTGCCGGCGCAGTTTCGCGCCGTTACAGTTTGGTCAGTTTGGCGAATTTGGCCAGCAGGGTCTTTTCGCCCGCGCCGTCGAAGGCCACGACCAGCTTGTGGTCGGTGGCGAGGGTCTCGATGCGCTGCACGATACCCACGCCGAATTTGGGGTGCTCGACGCGCTGTCCCACGGTATAATCGCCGCTGACGGGCATCGTATCGCCGAGGGGTACGCCGCCGTCGGCCGCCTGCCGCACACCGATGCGGCGCATGCCGTCGGTCGAGGGGCGCGGGGCTTGGACGAGCGCCGGGTCGGGACGCCCCTGCGGGCGGGCGTCGCGGGGTGCCACAGCCCGGGCGAAACGCCTTGCGGGGCCGGATTCGCCGTCGGAGGGGCGGCCGCCGAAATTGCCGCGGCCGGGGTTGCTGCCCGGCCGGCCGCCGCCCGAGCCGGGATTGTTCCCGCCCGCAGCCTGCTGTTTCTGCTGGAAACGGTAGTCGAAGCGGCGGCGCAGTTCGTCGATGGCCGAAGGTGCGGATCCGTCGGGCGAGCGGTGCGGGCGGTCGTCGTCGGCGCCGGTACCGAAGTCGGCCCTGACATATTTCGGGTCGATCTCGCGCAGGAAGCAACTCGGGCGCGAGAACTCCATGTTGCCCCACTTGAAACGCATCTCGGCGTAGGAGATCGTCGCCTCGACCTTGGCACGGGTGAGCGCCACGTAGAACAGGCGCCGCTCCTCCTCCATGCCGTCGGGCGACTCGGCGGCCCGCTGCGAGGGGAAGAGGTTTTCCTCCAGCCCGACGATATACACGTATTTGTATTCCAGCCCCTTGGCCGAGTGGACGGTCATCAGCGTCACCTTGTTGCGGTCTTCGGGGTCGTCCTTGTCCATGTCGGTCACCAGCATGACGTTCTGCAACCACTCCTCGATGGTCGCCTCTTCGTCCTGCGGACGCTCCCCGTTGCGGAATTCGGCGTCGCACCGCTCCTTGAACTCCTGCATCGAGTTCAGCAGCTCCTCGATATTGTCCAATGCCGAGGTCGCCTCGGGGGTATTCTCGGCGCGGTAGGCCGCGAGGATGCCCGAGCGGGTGGCGATCTCGAGCCCGAAGTCGTAAAGCCCCTTCTCGTTGCGGGCGAGCGACAGCGAGCGGATCATCGCCACGAAGTCCGCCACCTTGCGGGCGATGGTCTTCTGCACGGGATCGGCGGCCGGCTCGGCGACCAGCGCGTCGACCGCCTCCCACATCGAGACGCCCCGCTCGGCGGCCAGCTGCGCGATGCGCTGCACGGTCGTGTCGCCGATGCCGCGCGTCGGATAGTTGACGATGCGTTTGAACGCCTCGTCGTCGCGCGGGTTGATCACCAGCCGGATATAGGCCAGCATGTCCTTGACCTCCTTGTGGTCGTAGAACGAACTGCCCTTGTAGATGCGGTAGGGAATGCCGCGGCGGCGGAGGTTGTCCTCCAGCACGGCCGACTGGTTGTTGGTGCGGTAGAGGATCACCGCTTCCGACCAGTCGTCGCCCGTCGAGCGAACTTTGTCGCGCAGGTCGGAGACCACCATTTCGGCCTCCTCGCGGTCGGTATAGGCCTTGAGAATGCGGATCGGTTCACCCACGTCGCCGGCCGAGAAACAGTGTTTCTCCATGCGCCTGGAGTTGCGGACGATGACCGAGTTGGCCGCATCGACGATCGTGCGGGTCGAGCGGTAGTTCTGCTCGAGCTTGAAGACCTTGGCCGCGGGAAAATCCTTCTGGAAGGAGAGGATGTTCTCGATCTTGGCACCGCGGAACGAGTAGATCGACTGTGCGTCGTCGCCCACCACGCAGACCTTGGAGTGGAGCTGCGACAGGCGGCGGATGATGACGTACTGGGCGTAGTTGGTGTCCTGGTACTCGTCCACCAGGATGTATTTGAACAGCTCCTGGTAGCGCGCCAGCACGTCCGGGGCGTCGCGCAGCAGGATGTTGGTCTGCAAGAGCAGGTCGTCGAAGTCCATCGCACCGTTGCGCTTGCAGCGCTGGCAGTAGATATTGTAGACATTGCCGAACTCGGGGATCTGCGCCTGCCGGTCTTCGGCGGCATAGACCGAGTTGGCGAGGTAGGCGCCGGGCGTCACCAGGCAGTTCTTGGCGTAGGAGATACGCGAGGCGATGAGGTTGGGCTTGTATTTCTCGTCGGGAAGGTTCAGTTCGCGGACGATGGTCTTGATGAGGTTCTTGCAGTCCGAGGGCTCGTAGATCGTAAACGACTCGGGGAAACCGATCTTTTCGGCATTCTCGCGCAGGATGCGCGAAAAGACCGAGTGGAACGTACCCATGCGGATATAGCGGCTGCGGTTATCGGGGATCATCTGTGCGATGCGCTCGCGCATCTGCTGGGCGGCCTTATTGGTGAAGGTGAGCGCCAGGATGTTGAAGGGCGCCACGCCCTGCTCGATCATATAGGCGATGCGCGAGGTCAGCACGCGCGTTTTGCCCGAACCGGCGCCGGCGATGATGAGCGACGGGGAGTCGTAATTGACCACGGCATCGCGCTGTGCGGGGTTCAGGCCTTGCAGTATCGGAGATTCTTTGGGTTCCATGGCTGCAAAGTTAATACTTTTTCGCAAGCCCTTCGGCAGAGCCCTGCCGATTTCGGAATAAAATTTACCAGGAAAGCCCCGCACGCCGATTCGGGGGCACAGCAATCCAAAGCGGACTGCCGGCCGGCTGCAATACTGTCGGGACATCCGAAAACACAGCCAACGACAGGGACAGAAATACCCGTTTCCGCACGGATGGTTCGGGTCACAGGCTGAAATCCACGTCGATGCCAGCCTCGTACACATTCCCGGCATCGTCGGTCAACCGGACACGGATGGTATGTTGCAGGTCGAGGGCGGGACGCGAGGTAAACAGGATAAAAAAGTAATCCGGCAACAGGGTCATGTCGTCCGCCGTAAGTTCCGAAACCAAACAGTGAACCGGATAGTACTCGCCCCTTTTCTTGTCGGAATACCGCTGCGTATAACCGCTCCGGATATAGGGCCAGGGGGTATCGCTTTCGAAACGCACGATGTCATCGAGCGGCGTTCCCGCCGGATGACCGGCATCCCAGTCGGCAGTGCTCCATATCTCCAAGTCCGTAAAAAAGCAGGAACATCTCGGGCGATTGTATTCGCCATAGGAGTATCGTACCTTACGGTTGTAGGTCACATCATTGTACTTTTCGCAAAGCGCATCGTAGACCTGTTTTTCTTCACCGTTCCTGTTTGCCTGATAAAGTTTATCAGCAACGAACCAGATAAAATAGCCGAGGTTGTAATCGGGATCGTCTTCGGGATAATACCGACGTTCGATCGAGATATCGCTTACCTGACAATATAGCAAGACGAACGACCGGGAGTAAAAATCCTCGTAAGGCGCAGAGCCCGGAGGACATCCGCAAAACAATAGGGAGGCCAATACGGCACCCCACAATATAATCAGTTTTTTCATAACTATCGGGGTTTGTTATAAGTAACGATCCGGAACCACCATGTGTAATTTTTAGTATCGATCCCACGAGTCGCCACCGGATATCCGCTCAAATCCACAGGCCCGTTTCGGGTATCAAAAACCTTACTGGCATAATATCCATTCTTACGAGTACTCTGCCAGCCCCAATTACAGTGTACGAATAGTTTATTCACTGTTTTTGTTTCCAACAAAGTGGCAGGGCCGTTGTAGGTTTTGATGATGTTTTCGTAATTCAGATATCCGTCTATCACCCATGCGTGACCATGATTACTGGATGACAAAGCCCCGATAAAGACAGGACAACCTTTATTCAGTGTTGTCTTAATCACGTCCGCGTCATATCCGAGATGTTTCTCGGTCCCGGTATAGCCCATATCGCGAAGAAAACGCTTGGCTTTGGCCGGCGTGGAAAAAGTTTCCCCAGAGCCAAAAAAATTACATTCCACGCGACAACCGCCAGCCACCTTTTTAGACAACAACGCGACTTCGTCCAGCACATCCTGGTCATTTTCCTCAAGGAGTTTTTTAGGATTATATTGATTTACCAGCGACCAATCACAATAATTGCGCGGAAATTGGTGATAGTTCATAATCTGGGCCACGGCGATCGTGACACATCCGGGCGGAGCCCAGATAGTCCACGAAGTACTAATCGGAAAACGTAGTTTAAACGGGGCTCCCTGATGCCATTGAGTCGTCAGCATGGGACTCACGGATCGGCTCAGATTCCAACCGCTCTCAACCGTATAAACAGCACCGCCCGTATCTTCTACTTCCTTATTGATATAATCGTAGATGAGTTGATGTTACAAAAGCGTATTTTCGACAGGTGGCTCCGGGAGTTCGCTTGCCCCCAGATAATAGTCGTCATCCTCTTCGCAATAAAGATTTTCAAGTGTCCGCCAAGCATCCGGATCGACCGGCGGTTCCCGCAAATCTTCCTTCTTCATTTTATACGTATCGTAGATCACGATAACAGGTTCGAGCCGGTCGTCCGCAGCCAGAATGGCACTGCCTTTTCCATCTTCGAACTCGACTAAATAAACAAGCGAGTCGGCAGAACATTCTCCGCTGCGGGTCGCAGACGCCCTCAGATCGTCCCGCGTAACCGCCGTAACGCGTTGCACGGTTCTCGATTCACCCGGAGAACGGGTCGGCCCGTCAAGGGCAACCAGTGCCCCGGCAAGATGTTCCAGCGCCTTCGCCGCGGGAATCGTGTGCGAGATCGGAGCCGTCGCAACGCCTTCAGCAGTTTCAGCAGAGCTTCCATCCGCCAGCGGAGGCACTTCACAGGCGGTAAGGCCGGATAAGACAATACTGCAGGCTAAATAATACAGTTTTCGCATAGCATGGGATTCAAGGGGTAAGTGATTACAAGATAGCAAAAAAGGGGCTATTCAAAACATTTTATCCGTAATTTTATTAATTTTGCAATAATTTCATTCGGGAATCGTTCCCAATAATAAATCGAGTCTTGCGTATCCGACGACAATACGGCAACGTTTGCGCCGGGCGGATGCGGAGGCTGCGGGCAAAAGATGCCGGGCGCAGGGTATGAAGCATGAAATTCAACATATAATAAAACAATGAGCGAAGTCATCAACATCAAAGAACTCAACGAGCGGATCGAACGCGAATCGGTATTCGTCGATACGCTCCGCACGGAAATGGGCAAGGTCATCGTGGGGCAGAGCCATCTGGTCGACACGCTGCTGATCGGGCTGCTGTCGAACGGACACATCCTGCTGGAAGGCGTGCCCGGACTGGCCAAGACGCTGGCCATCACCACGCTGGCAAAAGCCGTGGATGCCGGATTCTCGCGTATACAGTTCACCCCCGACCTGCTGCCGGCCGACCTGATCGGTACGCTGATCTACTCGCAGAAGAACGAGGAGTTCGTGGTCAAGAAAGGCCCCGTGTTCGCCAACTTCGTGCTGGCGGACGAGATCAACCGCTCCCCGGCCAAGGTGCAGTCGGCACTGCTCGAAGCCATGCAGGAGCGGCAGGTGACCATCGGCGACCAGACCTACCCGCTGCCGCAGCCGTTCCTGGTGCTGGCCACGCAGAACCCCCTGGAGCAGGAGGGTACCTACCCGCTGCCCGAGGCGCAGGTCGACCGATTCATGCTCAAGGCCAAGATCTCCTACCCCAAGAAGCAGGAGGAGCGCGACATCGTGCGCATGAACCTCTCGGGCGCTGGCATGCCTCAGGTCAACAAGGTCATCTCGCCCGAGGACATCATCAAGGCCCGCAAGGTCGTGGAGGACGTCTACATGGACGAGAAGATCGAGAAATACATCATCGACATCATCTTCGCCACACGCGAGCCGGCGGAATACAACCTGCAGAAACTGCAGAACCTGATCGCATACGGAGGTTCGCCCCGTGCGTCGATCTCGCTGGCGAAGGCCGCACGCGCCTACGCCTTCATCCGCCGCCGCGGCTATGTCATCCCCGAGGACGTGCGCGCCGTCTGCCACGACGTGCTGCGCCACCGCATCGGCCTGACGTACGAGGCCGAGGCCGAAAACATCACCTCGGAAGAGATCATCACCGACATCCTCAACAACGTAATCGTACCCTAACGATGCAGCAGACCGAGAACGATATTCTGAAACGCGTCCGGAAGATCGAGATCAAGACCCGGGGTCTTTCGAACGAGATCTTCGCCGGAAAGTACCATACGGCTTTCCGCGGACGGGGCATGTCGTTTTCCGAAGTCAGGGAGTACCGTGCGGGCGACGACGTGCGCGATATAGACTGGAACGTGACGGCGCGCTCGCGCAAACCCCACATCAAGATCTACGAGGAGGAACGCGAGCTGACGATGATGCTCCTGGTCGACGTCTCGGCATCACGCATGTTCGGCACGACCGAACGCCTGAAGAAGAACATCATCACCGAGATCGCCGCCGTGCTGGCTTTTTCCGCCGCACAGAACAACGACAAGGTGGGCTGCATCTTCTTCTCGGACAAGGTCGAGAAGTTCATCCCCCCGAAGAAGGGGCGCAGCCACATCCTGATGATCATCCGCGAGCTGGTGGGATTCCGGCCCGAATCGGCGGGGACGAAGCTCTCGGAGCCGGTGCGGTTCCTGACCAACGTCAACAAGAAACGCTGCACGACCTTCATCCTCTCGGATTTCATGGACTCCTCGAAGGACAGGGCGGCGCTGGACGACGCGCTGAAGATCGCCGGCGGCAAGCACGACCTGGTGGGCATACGCGTCTACGACCCGCGCGAAACGGAGTTGCCGGACGTGGGAATCGTCGAGATGAAAGACGCCGAAAGCGGACGTAAGGTCTGGGTCGACACCTCGTCGCGCGCCGTAAGGGAGCATTACGCCGAAAAATGGCGGCAGCGCAGCGCACAGATCGAATCGACGCTCAAGCACAACCGCATCGACACGGCGATGGTCTCGACCGAGGGCGACTATGTGTCGGAACTGATAAAACTGTTCAAACAGCGATGAAACGACTTTTTGCAATAGCGCTGCTCCTCGCGGGCGCAGCGGCGCGGGCCCAGTCCGACGTGCCGCAGGTCACGGCGCACATCCAGCCCGACAGCGTCATGATCGGCGACCGTTTCGACCTGATGGTCGACGTCGAGAAAGACCTGGTGCAGGTGGTGCAGTTCCCCGAATTCGAGGACAAGCCGGGAAGCGCCATCGAACTCTACAAGGAGCATCCGGTCGACACGCTCGAACGCGACGGCCGCCATCTCAAACTCCGCAAGCGCTACACGCTGGCGGCGTTCGAGGAGGGCAAGTGGAACCTCGGCCGCCCGGCGGTGCTCTATGCCGACAAGAACATCGTCGACACGCTCTGGGCGCGCGACTCGCTCTACCTGCAGGTGGCGACCTTCCAGATCGACTCGACATCGCAGTCGATCTACGACGTGAACCCCCAGTGGACCCTGCCGTTCCGGTTCGGGGAGGTCAGCGGCTACGCCCAATGGGGCGCGCTCGCACTCGTATTGCTGCTGGCGGCGGCCTATGCGCTGAAGCGCTACCTGGAGAGCCGCGGCAAACGCCTCGGCGACCTGTTCAGGCCGTCACCGCCCCAGCCGCCGCACGTCGTGGCGATCAAGGCGCTGGAGGCACTGCACCACCAGAAGTTGTGGCAGAACAACAAGCACAAGCAATATTATTCGGCACTGACGGACATCCTGCGCACCTACGTCGCGGCACGGTGGGGCTTCGGCGCCATGGAGATGACCTCGGACGAGATCATCGAGACGATGCGCGCGGAGGAACTGCCCGACAAGGCCCGGATGGATCTGACGGCGATCCTGCGCGACGCCGACCTGGTGAAGTTCGCCAAGGCGACGCCCGAAGCGGAGCAGAACGAGGCCGACTACCTGAAAGCCTACTATTTCGTCGAGGAGACCAAGGTCGCCGAGGCGGAGGAGGAGACAGAAGAGCAGGAGCCGGCGAAAAACTAAAATGCGTGACAGATGTATAAACTCATATACACAGCGGTATTCCTCCTGGCCGCGCTCGGGGCTTCGGCACAGAACATGCCCGAACGCAGCGAGGTGCGGCGCGGCAATCGGCAATACAACAAGGGCAACTACGAGAAAAGCATCGAACGTTACGAGCGGGCGCTGGAGGCCGCACCGGAGTCGTTCGAGGCGACTTACAACCTCGGCAACGCACTCTACAAGGCCGAACGGTTCGACAAGGCCGAGCAGACCATGTGCAAAGCTGCGGCCGACTCGCTGCGTGCGGACGGGGAGCGTGCCGAAGCGTTCTACAACCTCGGCAACGCCCAGTTCAAGCAACAGAAATACAAGGAGGCGCTCGAAAGCTACAAACAGTCGCTGCGGCTGAATCCCGCAGACCAGCAGGCCAAGTACAACTACGCCTACACCAAGCGCCTGTTAGACGACAACAAGGACGGCGGCGGTGGCGGCGACGACGACAAGAACCAGGACAAAGACCAGAACCAGGATCAGCAGCAACAGGGCGGCGGACAGGACAAACAGGACGGCGACCGGCAGCAGGACGACAAGGGCCAAGAGGGCGATGACCAGGAGCAGCAGGGCGACGACCAGGAACAGCAGGGCGACCAACAGCAGGATCCTTCGCAGCCGGACAAGGAGGGCGAAGGCGACCAGGAGGGGCAGCAGCAGCCCGTTCCGGCGGGTATCTCCCCGCAGGAGCAGGAACAGATGCTCGATGCCATCCAGGCTCAGGAAGACCGCACGCAGGACAAGCTGAAGGAGAAACAGGGCGTCGTCGTCCGGGGAACGAAAAACTGGTAAAACACAAGGACTATGCATTTCGCATCACCATACTATCTGTGGCTGCTGACGGCGCTCGTACCGATGGCCGGCTACTACGTCTGGCGGACGTTGCAGGGCGGGGCGGCGATACAGATCTCGTCGGTCGACGGTGTCGTGCGCGCCCCGAAGACCATACGTTATTACCTGCGGCACCTGCCGTTCGTGCTGCGTGCGGCGGCATTCGCGCTGCTGGTCGTGGCGCTGGCGCGCCCGCAGGACGTGGAGCGGCTTTCGCACACGAACACCGAGGGCATAGACATCATGCTGGCGATCGACGTCTCGGGCTCGATGCTGGCACGCGACTTCCGGCCCGACCGCATCACGGCGGCCAAGGAGGTGGCCGGATCGTTCATCGCCGACCGCTACGGCGACCGGATCGGACTGGTGGCATTCGCGGGCGAGGCCTTCACGCAAAGCCCCCTGACCACCGACCAGGGGACGTTGCAGACCCTGCTGTCGCGCATCCGCAGCGGCCTGATCGAAGACGGCACGGCGATCGGCAACGGCCTGGCAACGGCGATCAACCGCCTGCGCGAGAGCGAGGCCAAGTCGAAGGTAATCATCCTGCTGACCGACGGCGTGAACAACCGCGGCGAGATCGCACCCCAAACGGCGGCCGAGATCGCCAAGGCGCAGGGTATCCGCGTCTACACGATCGGCGTCGGCACCGAAGGTATGGCGCCCTACCCCGCCGTGGACATCTACGGCACGCCCACGGGCGGCACGGTGATGGCCAAGGTCGAGATCGACGAAAAGACCCTGCGGTCGATCGCCCGGATGACGGGCGGGGAGTATTTCCGCGCCACGGACAAGGCCAAGCTGAAAGCCATTTACGACCAGATCAACCAACTGGAAAAGAGCAAGGTGGAGGTTACGGAACACGTCACCTACCACGAACAGTACCTCATGTGGGCGCTGGCGGGACTGCTGCTGCTGTTCGCAGAGTTCCTGTTCGCGAACCTGGTGCTCAAACGGATACCCTGACGGGCACCACGCCCCGGACGCCGGCAAAGCCCTCCCTTTGCCGGAAGGAGGATTGCGGAGGGAATGTCGCTGTCCGACAGGCACCCCAGGTGCCTTAATGCAAACCCGGCGGGTCGGACAGGGACAGCAAACGGGAAACAATACGCCGGGCAGGCATTCGTTATGTTCAGATTCGCAAATCCGCAATATCTCTGGCTGCTGCTGGCAATACCGGCACTGGTACTGATCTTCTGGGCAGCGGCGGCACGCCGCCGCAAAAGGCTCGCACGCTTCGGGAACCCCGAGGTGCTGGAGGAGCTGATGCCCGAGGTCTCGACCGGGCGCACCGCGCTCAAGTTCATCCTTTTCTGCACGGCCGCCGTCCTGCTCATACTGGCTGTGGCACGCCCGCAGTTCGGATCGAAGCTCCGCGAGGAGAAGGCGCAGGGCGTGGAAATGATGCTCGTGGTGGACGTCTCGAACTCGATGCTGGCCGAGGATTTCGAACCCAACCGGCTCGAACGCACCAAATATGCCATCAACAAACTTTTCGACGGGCTCAGGCAAGACCGCGTGGGGCTGATCGTCTTCGCCGGGGAACCGAAGGTACAGCTGCCCATCACGTCGGACTACCGCATGGCGAAGGCCTTCGCCAAGCGCATCGACCCGTCGCTGGTGTCGGTACAGGGCACGGCCATCGGCAAGGCGCTGTCACAGGCGCTGCTGTCGTTTTCGGGCGAAACGGAGGAGACGCACAGCCGGGTCATCATCCTGGTGACCGACGGCGAGAACCACGAGGACGACGCCCTGGCGGTAGCCAAACGCGCCGCGGAGATGGGCATACGCATCTACACCATCGGCATCGGCACGCCCGAAGGCGCCCCGAT